>ERZ779840.53-NODE-53-length-139150-cov-11.571415_pt1 | contig 139150 bp, 124 predicted proteins | sample MGYA00511561_ERZ779840 | MGnify/ENA primary metagenome ERZ779840 (study PRJEB29588, sample SAMEA2162036) | human gut metagenome | biome: human gut; feature: human-associated habitat; material: faeces | place: Denmark | collected 2008/2010 ...
ATCGACGGAATGAAAAGCTCTCACTTTGACTTGTACTATTTATATTCTAACACCACTCGTCGCTTAGCAAGTTTATAATCTTTCTTAAACTGGGTTGTATTTTTAATCTCATACTTTGTCATTTATCAAGATCTGCAAAGAGTTCATCCACATCACGATAACCTTTCACATCAGGATTCTTTGCAATCCTTTCTGCCTCCAACATAGCAGAGACGGTTTCTTTATTCGGAGTTCCCTCTGTGATTTTAAAAGGAATTCCTCTTTCACGCAAAGATTGTCTGACAAAAATATTAAAAGCAGTACTTAGGTTCATACCAAGTTCTTCATATAATTCCTCAGCAGCAGCCTTTAAATTACTATCCATGCGAATACTAATATTACTTGTATTTGATTTAGCCATAATATCACTCTCCTTTTTTCTTATATTATATGCTGTTTGCACAAAAATTTCAATACATTGCACGAATATATTCATATAATATTTTTTAGCATATTTTTTAGCGGCTAGGAAAACCACAGCTCCGGATCCCGCAAAGATGTTAAAATCCTGTTCTTTCATATGTTTTTCTAAAACCTCAAAATTTGAGGTTTTGTTGTCATGCCTGTTTATTTAGAAAAGCATAATTCTTCTGGCTTTTCCATAGCGAATCGGGTATAATTTTGTGTAAGAACAAAAAATTGAAAGTCCATAGGTAATGGCTAACCGGACGTTCACTTTGTTCAATTAGGTCAAATCGAAAATGATGTAAATGAAAGGGCAGTTCACTGGAACGTCAAAGCTGCTTTTTCGTTTACACCATCATCGATTCTAATCTAAAGAATTTAATTTTTTCGTCTATTCCTTATTGAATAGATAATTGTTATAGTTAATGTACACAAAATTAAAATATGTAAAATGGTATGATATACATCAGGTATGTATTTGCCTTCTACATCTATCCAGTGAATTGTTTCTGAGAAACATTTAATTTTACCATCTAATGATCCCATAAATCCACTGTTAAAAATAGTATACCACTCGTGACACATAAGTTGTATAACAAGCCACATTAACATCCACCCGATAACAATATATTTTCCAATATTTTCTTTTATTAGAAACAGTATTATTGTAATTAAATAAATCAAAAAGAATATACCATCTTCTTTATATGACCTTGTAACTAAACATTTGTTTCCAAAATACAAACCTGTCATATCAAGGAAAAACCATAATAATAATGCAATCTGTGCAACAATACAATATCTTTTCCTCATTTGCACAACCTCTTCAAACTTCGATTTATACATATTCTATCACACATTCATCTTTCCCACAATCACTTATTTTTCACCCACTCCACTGAGGAAACTAATCTTCGGACGCTATATCTTGTTCTTCCCACTTTCCTATCATACATCATCTGGTATAACACAGATTACTTTCCTCAATTCACCTTCAAAATCTCCCTATAAACAGATGCAATCCCTCACCAGAAACAACCATATCACAAGTAACCACTTACCACTGCTTCTGTTCACCCCATCAAAAGATATATTCATTCGTACATTTTCCATCGTAGCTCTGTTTTCCCGTCCAGCAGAACCACATCTCTGTGCAACCTTGCATCAAAGATACAAGGTTCGCGGGCGCGCTCAGATGCTTACGAGCAAACTCGACGCATCCTCACTTTGCTTTCGCGCAAAAGATTGAAAGAGCAGCCAAATCAGCCACTCTTCCTTATGCTTTCTATATCTTTGAAGTTTTAATTTTCTCATTTGTGATACGGTTCCCCGTGTATGATCCGATACCCCCGGTAAATCTGCTCCAGCAGCACCACACGCATCAACTGGTGCGGAAATGTCATTTGAGAAAAGCTCAACAGTTCATCCGCATTTTGCAGGATATCCGGATCAAGTCCGATGGAGCCGCCAATAATAAAAATGATATGACTTTTTCCTTCGATTCCCAGTCGATCCAGCTTTTTGGCAAACGCTTCGGAAGACATTTGTTTTCCCTCGATTGCCAGAGCGATCACATAGGCATCCTCCCTGATATACTTTGCCAGCCGCTCTCCTTCTTTCCGGCGGATCAGTTCTTCTTCCCGTTCACTTGCATGATCCGGTGTTTTTTCGTCCGCAACCTCTATGATCTCCAGCTTACAATACCGGCTCAGGCGTTTGCTGTACTCCTGAATGGCCCCGGTAAAATATTTTTCTTTTACTTTTCCTACGGTTAAAATTGTTATCTTCAATGTTTTCCTCGCTTCATACTATTCCAGCGCCAGACTGATCGAGATGGCATAGTCCACCCGTTTCAGGATGGCTTCATCCAGATGACACACCTTCTCCTTGAGACGCGATTTATCAATGGTACGGATCTGTTCCAGAAGGATTACAGAATCCTTCATTAAATGATATTTCTTTGCATCCAGTGCAATATGCGTTGGAAGCTTTGCCTTGTTCATTCTTGATGTAATCGCCGCACAGATCACTGTGGGACTATGGCAGTTTCCCATATCGTTCTGTATGATCAGAACCGGACGGACACCTCCCTGTTCCGAGCCGACTACCGGTCTGAGATCTGCAAAATAAATATCTCCGCGCTTAATATTCAAACCATTCCACTCTCCATTCTGAAAAATTCATATCCCATACGGGCTTTGAAGCCTGTGTCTTCCTGTACCGTACCGTTATCATTTCCAGTATGAAAAAATCATCTCTCACAATAATTTTGTCTCTTTCATGATTTCATACTATGTAACCTGGCAGGTTCGTTGTGCCCTAAACCCGCATGGAATTGTTATTTCCAGTATTACCCACAAATGGAATGATTATACATTTCTATCTCTGACGCTTTTGTAATATATTAAAAATTCCGGCAATCAAATTTCAAACTCCGGATAATAATCCTTCACCGCTACCTTCTGTCCATGACGATAATAAACCCTCGGTACACGTTTTCCTACATCACAGACAAATTCATAATTGAAGGAATATGCCATATCTGCCACTTCCTCAATGGAAATATAACCCTCTCCATCGTGTCCCACTAATGTCACATCATCTCCCTGTACCACATCCGGGATATCTGTGACATCCACCATAAACTGATCCATACATACCCGACCGAGGATTGGTGCAGACTGTCCGTGAATCAGGACACGTCCCTTTCCGGACAATGCCCGCGGATATCCATCGGCATACCCCACCGGTATCGTAGCAACCTTCGTGTCTCTGGTGGTTGTATAAGTTCCTCCATAACTAATCTGCACTCCCGGTTCCAGTGTCTTAACATAAGAAACATATGCCTTTAATTCCATGGCTGGACAAAGTGCGATCCTTGTCTTATCAACTTCCTCCGATGGATACATTCCGTAAACGGCAATTCCATCACGGACCATATCCAGATTAACCTCCGGCATTTCAATAATGCCGGCACTGTTGGATACATGCTTAACAGGAAATGCCACTCCCGCATCCTCCAGACGTTTTACAAAGCTCTCATAACGCTGAAACTGCTTTTGGGCCCAGGTTTTGTCCGTCTCATCCATACGGGCAAAATGAGTAAAGCAGCCCTCAATGGACAGATTCTCAAGCTTTGCGATACGGCAGATGGTTTCAAAGCTTTCCTCATCCTGCCGGAATCCTATACGACTCATACCGGTGTCAAGCTTAATATGAATCTTTGCCTTTTTGCCAAGCTTAGCTGCCTCCTCATTGATTTCCTTTGCCATCTCCCAGGTAAAAACAGCCGTCGCAATATCATACCGGATCATCGCCGGATACAACGGCTTCGGGGTATATCCCAAAATCAGGACAGGCTTTTGAATGCCTGCCTGCCGCAGTTCAATTCCTTCTTCTAAAATTGCCACACCATAGGCATCCGCCACATCATCCAATGTCTTTGCAACTTCCACCGCACCGTGACCGTATGCATCTGCCTTAATGATCGCCATCAGCTTAGTGCCGGGCTTTGTCAGCTTCTTTGCATTGACCACATTTTCATGAATGGCATCCAGATCAATATTTGCATATACTCTATAATAATCTCTCATTTTACTCGTATTCTCCATTTTTATCGTAATCTTTGGTTGACTTTCCATTTTTCCAAATTCCGCAGGCTGTCTTGTTTATTTGGGTAATATTTCCTGCAGCATATCCAGCAGATCACCTGCCAGCATGCTGTAACGCCCACCCTTCCTGCGGACATATTCCTCTGCCGCAATGCCGTGAAGACAGACACCCAGCACAGCCGCCTTTGTCGGGCGCATTCCCTGTGCCAGCAGACCGGCGATCATACCGCTTAAAACATCACCAGTGCCTCCTGTGGACAGCGCATTATTTCCGGTAGTATTAATATACACCTCACCGCCGTCTGTGACAACCGTTCTCGCATCCTTTAATACCAGGGTCTGACAATTTGCACTTTCCAGAGACAGAAGTGCCTGTTCCACGATCTTTGCACGGATCGTCGGCAGGTCAAACCGTGTTAATCTGGTCATCTCCTGCAGATGCGGTGTCAGGACTACATTTTCCGGCAGGCAGATTTTTCTGGTGCCGTCCTCTCTCTTGACAAAATATGTTTCCTTTTTGGCAAGAACATTCAGTCCGTCAGCATCTATGACAACAGCTTTATTTTTCTCTTTTAACACTTCATCCAGCATAATTCCGGCAGGCTCCGCTGTCCCAATTCCGGGACCGATCACAATACAGGTAGCCCATTTGATCTCCTCCTGCAGACGCTTTGTGATATCAAAACGGTTCAGGGACTGGGTATAATCCAGCTCACTGTCATATGTCTTTACCAGTGCTTCCGGCAAAAGGTTCCTGATCACAGGACCGTTCTCTGCTGCTGTAAATACCTTGACCAGTCCACAGCCCATCCGATAAGCTGCGGCAGCACTGAGATAACAGGCACCACTGATCTCCGGCGATCCGGCAATGATCAGTACCTTTCCATAACTTCCTTTGTTGGAACGAAGGATACGGGGCGGCATCATTTCCATAGCATCCTCTCTCGTCAGGGTATAGGTTCTTGGCGATACTTTTTCGATTACTTTTTTAGGGAATCCGATATCTGCCACCACTATATTTCCCGCATAATTACATCCCGGAAACAGAACGATTCCCCGTTTGTTGGTTCCGAAGGTGATCGTAAAGTCTGCCGCAACTGCCACGGCAAGGATCTCCCCCGTGGATGCATTGACTCCGGAGGGAACGTCCACGGCAAACCGCAGGGCATCCTGCTCATTGATCCAGTTAATGGCATCTGCAAACTCCCCTGTTACATCCCTGGAAAGTCCGATTCCGAAAAGTGCATCCAATATAACATCATATTCGCCGGAGGGAAGTCCCGTGCATATATGAATTCCCAGATTTCTGGCAATTGCAAGCTGACGTTTCATTTCCTCACTGGCATGCTCCTCGTTACCGATCAGACTGACGGTTACCGGATATCCTTCCTCCCACAGCATTCTCGCCGCGGCAACCCCGTCACCACCATTATTTCCCATTCCACAGACTGCCAGCACACGGCTTTCCTGTGCGGCATTGCTCTTGACACATCCTGCCACAGCAAGTGCCGCTTTTTCCATCAGAACCATAGACGGAATCCCGATTTCCTGTATCGTCATGCGGTCAATTTCTTTTGCTTCACGAACATCTGTAATATACTGCATCTGCAACTCTCCCTTCAATCCATTCTCTTAGTGCTTAAAATTTACTGTTTTCATTTATTCTTGTTATACCTGAAACTTTTTGTTTCCATGTACAGCCCCTTTTCCTTCTGCTACAACATATGCAATTGCAACAGAGGAGGTATCACTCAATGAAACATGAATCTTCTCAATGCCACACTCGCCGGCATAGTCTTTGGTCTCTCCATATAATGTCACGCAGGGCTCTCCGGCTTCCCCACGGAGAATTTCAATTTCTTTTAATCGAACCTTTGCACAGATTCCTGTCTTTAATGCCTTGGCAACCGCTTCCTTTCCGGCAAAATTAATTGCGGCACAGGCAGTTCCTCTCGGTCCTCTCTGCCGGATCATTTCCTGCTCCGGCTCTGTATAATATTTCATCAAAAACCGGTCAGTTCTTTCACAGGCTTTTTTTATTCTTGCAATTTCCACAATATCAGTACCAATCCCATAAATCATAAGAACAAATCAATCCCCTTTTTAATATTTTGTCAGCCTTGTGTGCCCCCACAGTAAAGCATGCTTTCGTCAATCCTCTAACTGATTTTCTTCCATATTGCCCTTCCAGACCTGATGCTTCCGGTCAAAAATCTCAACCACCTCAGCTCCGAGAAGATTATGCATATATTTATACATCTGGGTATTTCTCATTTCCATATCCTGTTTTTTAAGAATTTCATTCTTTAATCGTTCTCTTGTTTCCTCTACCCACTGGTCAATCTCTTCGATCGCATATGTATTGTCCATCAGCTCCTGATAGCAGACCTTCATACATTCCACCAGAAGCTCTCTGTTTGCAGCCTCAATCTGTCCCGGTATCTCCTTTTTTACCAGCTCTGCCTGTTCCTTCTTTTCCCTGAGATCCGCTAAAAGCTTCTGATTACGATCCTGCTTCATGGAGCGGATCGGACTATCCACCTCATGACCATCTGTCATATTAGTAACGATGTTTTTCATCAATACTTTTTTTGCTTTTTCATATTCTTTCAGATCGTTATTGGTCTGCCCCTGCTTCTGAATCAGCTTATTCAACTTCTTTTCTATAGCTTTTATCTCACGCGTCTTCCGAAAATCTGGAAAAAGTTCATGCCACCTGGCATCCAGAGGCAATAATGGGATTTCTTTACCAGCCAGTGCATCCAGAAAATATTCTGTCATGATCTCCTCTTCCTGTCGTTTCTTTCTGTTTCCCATAGGAATCCCTCCTTTCCGGCCGATTGTCTTATCATATTATCCGCGCACGATTTCTGCGCATAACGGAGTTTCGAAGAAACTCCTGATATGAGTCCTTTAGGACTCATTATAGTATACCACATCCTATAAATTTTGAACAACATTTGATTATTTATGATTTTTTTTGTATACTAATGATTATTATACTAAATACGTTATTTTTTTAAATTACCATTATACTGCTTTGCCCTATGGCAAGTGCAGAGAAAGGATACCCTATGACATTTGAAAATGCAAAAGAAAAGTTAAACACTTTTGGTCAGGAGCATGTCCTCCAATATTTTGATACACTTTCCGAAACAGAAAAGGAAGCACTGTTGCAGCAGATTGATGAGACAGACTTTTCTGTTACAAAACAAATCGCGACTGGCAATGAGGAGCAGCCCCGTGGTGTGATCACACCGATCGATGCCCTGACTCTCCCTGAGATTCAGGCAAACGCAGAAGCCTTTACCGAAAGTGGTCTGGAGGCGATCCGTGCCGGCAAGGTTGCCGCTGTTTTGCTGGCCGGCGGTATGGGCACCCGTCTTGGATCCGATGATCCAAAGGGAATGTATGACATCGGACTTACGAAACCGGTTTACATTTTTGAACGTATCATCCGGAATCTTTTTGATGTTGTGGATCAGTCCGGAACCTGGATCCATCTTTTCATCATGACCAGTGATAAGAACCATGAAGCAACCACAGCTTTCTTTGAAAAGCAGGATTATTTCGGATACGATCCTGAATATATCCATTTCTTCCGGCAGGAAATGGCTCCGGCGGCTACGTATGAGGGAAAAGTATATATGGAGTCCAAAAGCCGGATCGCAACTTCTCCAAATGGAAACGGCGGCTGGTTTGCCTCTTTGAAGCAGGCCGGTCTTCTCTCCCTGATCCATGAAGCCGGCATTGAATGGCTCAATGTATTTGCCGTAGATAATGTTCTGCAGCGTATTGCAGACCCTTGCTTTATCGGTGCTACTTTATCAAAGAACTGCAAAGTGGGAGCCAAAGTGGTACGCAAGGCAGATCCGGATGAAAAAGTCGGCGTCATGTGTCTCGAAGATGGCAGACCATCGATCGTAGAATACTATGAGCAGACCGAGCAGCTCCGCAACACCAAAAATGCAGATGGAGAACCGGCCTACAATTTTGGCGTGATCTTAAATTATCTGTTCCATGAAAAGTCTCTGGAAGAGATCTGTGATACCACACTTCCTCTCCATATTGTAGAGAAAAAGATTCCTTATATGGATGAAAACGGTACATTCATCAAACCGGAGGAGCCAAACGGATACAAATTCGAATCTCTGATCCTTGATATGATCCATCTCCTGGACACCTGCCTGCCTTATGAGGTGGTTCGTGAAAAGGAATTTGCTCCGGTCAAAAATAAAACAGGCGTAGATTCCGTGGAAAGTGCACGAGCTCTTTTACAGCAGAATGGATATACACTGTAGGAGAAAACAATATTTTCACGGTACTTCCGGATCTTTTTGTTAACCGGATACATTGCATAATAAAAACATGGGGCATATCGTTATCAGATATACTCCATGTTTTTCTGTTTTTTGTCCAATATCTGCCGATTTCCAATAGGGATTATCGGAATATCCATTATACTTTATATCCCTTTCAATCACTCAGCAGAAAATCCGCCAAAATGCTGTTACTTACATCAATTCCTTTTTCTGTCAGTGCCACTTGACCAGTATCTTTTCTGCAGATCAGATCCATTTTCTGATATTTCTTTATAACATCTCCGTATACGTCCATCATGGAACTACCAAACCTCCGGAAAAACTCCTCTTCCGACACTCCTGCCATCATTCGAAGTCCCAGAAACATAAACTCCTCCATCTGCTCCTTTTGAGCAATGATCTCCAGCTCGTCCATCCCCTGAATGGCATTTTGCAGATCCGCAGATCCATTACCCGCCAGCTGGCAAATGCGATCCACATAAGATCGGTACGATTTTTGGGACACAGGTACACGGAAACGGTATCCATTCAGATAAGAGGACGCATTTACCCCCAGTCCAAGGTACTCTCCTCCGGTCCAGTAGACACAGTTATGCTTACATTCCATACCGCTCCGGCAGTAATTGGAAATTTCATAACGATGATACCCCATTTGCTGCAAATATTTCCCGGTCCATTCATACATCTGCCGGTCGGTGTCCTCATCCACACATTTTAGTGTCCCATTTTCCTCCCAGTCCCCAAATACGGTCCCGGGCTCTACGATGAGACTATACGAAGAAATATGCTCCGGATTTAACGAGACAATCTTTTCCAGCGTATCCTGATAGCTTTCTAAGGTCTGCTCCGGAATTGCCGCCATCACATCAATGTTGATCTGATCCATCCCACTTTGCCGGATCATCTGATACGTATCCAAAAACTCCTCATAGGAATGGATCCTTCCCAGCATCTGCAGCTCCCTGTTCTGAGCCGACTGTAATCCCAGACTGACCCGGTTAATGCCCATCTGCTGCCATACAGTCAGATGCTCTGGCGTAACCGTACCGGGATTTGCCTCCGTCGTAAATTCTGTCAATGCATCACAGTCAAAGCTCTCCCGTATTGCTGCACCGATCTTCTGAAGCTGCTCCGCAGACAGACATGTGGGGGTTCCACCCCCTATAAAAATCGTATACACAGAATACTTTTTCCGAAGCATCCGTCCCCAAGACCGGATCTCCCTGCACATAAGCTCTGTATACTGACTCTTTTCCTGTGCTGAGGCTGCTGCCGAATAAAAGTCACAATAACGGCATTTCTGCACACAAAACGGAATGTGAATGTATAAAGATAATCTTTTTTTATTCTTCATCCAGCTTCAAGACAGACATAAATGCCTGCTGCGGAATCTCGACATTACCAAACTGACGCATCCGCTTCTTTCCTTCCTTCTGCTTTTCCAAAAGCTTTCTTTTACGGGAAATATCACCACCGTAGCACTTGGCGAGCACATCCTTACGCATCGCCTTAACCGTTTCTCTGGCAATGATCTTGCTGCCGATAGCTGCCTGGATCGGTATCTCAAAGAGCTGTCTCGGAATCTCCTTTTTGAGCTTTTCACACATTTTACGGCCACGCTCATAGGCGGTATCTGCATGGAGGATAAAGGACAGTGCATCTATCTCTTCCTTATTGATCAGGATATCCATCTTTACAAGCTGTGACGGTACATAACCCTTCATCTCATAATCCAGGGAAGCGTAACCTCTGGAACGGGATTTCAGTGCGTCAAAGAAATCATAAATGATCTCATTGAGCGGAAGATCATACTTCAATACCGCACGGGTTTCCTCCAGATATTCCATCCCATTATAAACACCTCTGCGTTCCTGGCAAAGATTCATAATAGCACCTACAAACTCCGTAGTTACCATGATCTCTGCAGAAACCACAGGCTCCTCCATATGCTCAATCTCGGATGGATCCGGCAGATTGGATGGATTGGTCACTTCCACAACCTCTCCGTTTGTCTTATATACCTTATAAATAACGCCCGGTGCTGTCGTTACCAGATCAAGATTATATTCCCTTTCCAGACGTTCCTGTATGATCTCCAGATGAAGAAGTCCCAGGAAGCCACATCGGAATCCAAAGCCCAAAGCAACAGATGTCTCTGCCTCAAACTGAAGGGAAGCGTCGTTTAACTGCAGCTTTTCTAATGCATCTCTAAGATCCCCGTACTTGGCACCGTCTGCCGGATATAATCCGCAGTATACCATTGGCTGAACCTTTTTGTAGCCCGGCAGTGCCTCCTCACATGGATTTTCCGTCAATGTCACGGTATCTCCCACGCGGGTATCACCGACATTTTTAAGGCTTGCAGTAATATAGCCTACCATGCCTGCAGACAGCTCCTCAGCCGGAATAAACTGACCGGCACCAAAAATGCCGACCTCCACAACCTCCGCCTTCGCTCCGGTCGCCATCATAGTGATCTCCTGTCCTTTTCTGACAGATCCATCAAAGATACGGCAGAATATGATCACTCCCTTATAGGCATCGTATAAAGAATCAAAGATCAATGCCTGCAACGGTTTCTTAATATCTCCGGATGGTGCCGGGATCTTCGTGATGATCTGCTCCAGCACCTCCTCAATATTGGTTCCCATCTTGGCTGAGATCAGCGGCGCATCGGAAGCGTCCAGTCCGATAATATCCTCGATCTCCTCCTTGACACGCTCCGGCTCTGCACTTGGCAAGTCGATTTTGTTGATGACCGGCATAATTTCCAGATCATGATCCAGTGCCAGATAACAGTTTGCCAGAGTCTGTGCCTCAATCCCCTGTGCCGCATCTACGATCAGAATCGCTCCCTCACAGGCAGCAAGACTCCGGGAGACCTCATAATTAAAATCGACATGTCCCGGCGTGTCGATCAGATTAAATACATACTCCTCGCCATTCTTTGCCTTATATACAATACGCACGGTCTGTGCCTTAATGGTAATGCCTCGCTCCCTCTCCAGATCCATATTATCCAGAACCTGTGCCTGCATCTCGCGGCTGGTCAGAAGTCCTGTTTTCTCGATGATACGGTCTGCCAGAGTGGATTTACCATGGTCAATATGCGCTACAATACAAAAATTTCTGATATGTGATTGATCAATTCGTTCCATAATTTATGTTACCTCCGCGCACATTGTAACATAAAACTAATCCTCCGACAACACCTGATTGAGTACCTTTGCCAACGGTTCCATTGCATTTTTTGCCTCCTGTAAGGTATTATTCTCATTTCCCAGTTCGATCAACAGAGATCTTTTTCTCATATGAAGGTTATAACGGTAGCTTTTCAGATAAACAGGCTTTGCCAGATTCGGATAAAGCTCCATACATTTTAACTTCATCTGCAGACTAAAGGACAGATTTGCCTGCAGATTGTCATTTTTCAGATATTTGATCTCTCCCTTCCGGTTTCTTGATAACCCATTAAAAAACATAAGCTGTGCCGTCCTTTTTCCATCAATCTTTGTAAGCCGGTGCACCTTATTTCCTACCCCGTCCCGGTGCAGATCGATCACCACCTGGATAGACGGATATTTTTTCAGGGTATTTTTCAGCCCCTTTGCCGCCTTATTATATGCTTTATTCCGGTCAATCTTTCCATTGATCCGGTCGTATTCTGTCTCATCATGAATCACCTGATAGCCATATTTCTTTTGCAGTATCTCCGTCAGATATGTACCAACTCCCACCACAGATTCCGATCTGTCTCCCGGTTTGCTGTCAATAAAATGCTCCGATGCCCCGTGAGTGTGAAAGATATAGATCTGTGGCTCGCTGCTTTTTTTCATAGCAAGCTCTGTGTTTAATAATGTCTCCACATCAAATATTCTTTTATTGATCGAGGTTGAGGAATCCACAATATAAAAATTACGCAGCAGGTAATTCAGGCTTTTTGTTCTCTTTAAATATTGTATTTTCTTGTAATTATCGCCACTCCGGGACATTACAAGTTCCTCTTTCGTTTCTTCGGCAGACTTGTCTTCTGTACTTTTTTCCCGGTAAGATTTATTCTCCTGTAATGCCGCATCCAGAACTGCAGCATCCGCATCATATTCCAAAGAAGTTTCCAATGCCTTCGATTCCTCTTCCCCGGAATCTGCCAGCACACTGTCATCCTGACTCTGCCGGGTAAGCTCCGTCTCCTCCAGAAATCTTGTTCCACGGCTCCAATGACCGGCCGCACCGCTCCAAATGCCATTCTCACACTTTTTCCCGGGATATATCATGGCAAATTCACTCATACTTTTGTCTTCCCGGAGTGCCAGTTCTTCCTGACTTCCTGACAGATAGGACAATATTGGTACAGCCTTTAATGCCCAGCTTTCCCTGGCATCCAGGTCATTTTTCTGCAGGTATGCAAGAGTATCCGATCCATCAGCCCCCATCTCCACCAGCCATTTTATACTCTCGCGGTTTATCCGGTTCAGAATGGCATTTTGCTTCCACAATAATGCCAAAAGACAACCTGTCCCAAGAACAAAGAAAAAAAGAAAACTTACTTTTCTTTTTCGCGTCATAACTGATTCCATATGATCTCACATACCCTTCCCACAAAATATCTCTTACACCTGCATCTGCATAGTGAATATTCTAACGAAATCTCCTTTTAACAATTCCACGGATCCACTGTACTGATTACACTGTATGCGGATGTTTTCAGATATATGTCTGACGGCAGAAAACTTCTATTCTCCATGAATAAACAGATTAATTCCTTCTGCCACCAATTTTCCAATATCCCGGAGCTGTTCATCAATATCCTTCGGTGTTACAAACAATTCTCCCATTGATTCGCAGGCAACGCTGTGAAGAAATAATTCAATCTGTTCTGCGGTATACCCTTCCCGGATCAGACTCTGTTCCATACACTCAGAAACAATTGTATATGCATCCATCACTGTAGGAACACCAATGGCAATTACCGGTATTTTTAATTCATTTTCATTTAGTGCATTGCGGTTATTTCCAACGCCTGCACCCGGACTGATTCCGGTATCGGTAATCTGGATCGTCGAACAGAGACGGTTAATGCTTCTCGATGCAAGAGAATCTACTACCAGAAGGCAGCAGGGTTTAACAGACTCAATCACCCCACCCAGAATCTCTCTTGTTTCCATTCCGGTCTGCCCCATCACTCCGGGAGACACGGCACATAATGTTCTTTTATCTTCCAGACGCAGATCAAGAAAATGCTTTTTGATGTGACGATTTACCATCACATCATCCAAAACAAAAGGTCCAAGAGCATCGGGAGTTGCAAAACGGTTTCCAAGCCCTGCTGCCAGATAGACTTCCCCCTGTTCCGGAGCCAGTTTTTCAATAATCTGTGCGATCAGTAAGGCTGCCGTTTTTCTTGTTTTTTTTCGTTCCTCCGGATCATCATATTTTCCTTTGTCGGTAAACTCCAGCGTAATATAATTTCCAATGGGTTTGTGCATCTGCTCCTGACCGTGTTCATTTTTTATTTCCACCATCGTCTTCTTGATCCGTCCATCCAGATATGTTTCATCCTCCAGAACAACACCGGATATTTCTGCATCGTCTTCCGGAAAACTTTCCCGTACCTCAAGTGCCAGGTCTGTTCTCTTTTCCATAGATCAGTTCTCCCTTCTGCTTATTTAATTGTATTTTTTGTAAAAAAATGAAAAATATGTATTGACAAGCGAAAGAGAATCCCCTATTATATATGAGTATGTTTACATCATAGTGACCGTGTCCACAGATTGATGGAACAGTAGATTTCACGATTGGGAGGTGTAAAGAGAATGGCTAACATTAAATCAGCAAAGAAAAGAATTTTAGTTGATCGCAGAAATGCAGAGAGAAATAAAGCAATCAAATCCAGCGTTAAGACTGCTATTAAAAAGGTTGACGCTGCTATCGCTGCTAAGGACAAGACCGCAGCAGACAGTGCATTGGTTGCAGCAATTTCAGAAATCGATAAGGCAGCCAGCAAGGGTGTATATCACAAGAAGACTGCTTCCAGAAAGATTTCCCGTCTGACACTTGCTGTCAATAAGATTGCATAATGAAATCAATTTTTATACAAAAAAGAACTGCTTAGGTGTGGGCAGTTCTTTTTTGTATGTATTTTTATCACCAGGCAGATCTATATATATCCACCTGGCAATAAAAATAACTGGTATACTGCCATCTCTAAAATTTACTTTTTAAGACAGAAACATAATTACATTCTGCGGCTCTGCTTGAGAATATATTTCCTTGCCGTCCGGTTACAATTTTTATGAAAACTTAATCGAAGACCCTTGCTGCACCCTCTCCAGGCTCCGGTTTCGATCCGGGCAATCTGTGAAGATTCAAAAACAATCTTTTTCAGCTTCCTGCTTCCATAAAATGCTTTCTTTCCAATCTGTTTGATGTTTTTACCGATCGTAACTTTTTTTAATTTTTTCTGATGAGAAAAAGCATTTTTTTGAATTTTAGTCACCTGATAATAATAGCCTCTCATCTGGATCTGATCCGGTATTTTAATATTTTTCTTTTGTTTGACGATACCAATGGCACTTACCGTCCTCGTTTTCGGACTGCTTTGCGTCACAAGATAAAGAATTCCTTTCTTTTGAACCTTAGTACCTTTTTTTAAAAAAGCCTCTCTGGCAGTTGCTGCCAGCTTTGATGCAATCTCGTCACTGTCCGCTCCCACCCAGGTGGAGATCACACTCATACCATCTGTTGAAAGGGCAGATGGTACCGCTGTCTGATTGGGTTCCGAAGCAGCATGTACCTGATCCTGGGTGTTGGCAGAATTCTTCTGTTCCGGTGTTCTGACAGGTGATGGCGTTTGATTCTTCTGTTCCGGGATTCTGACAGGGGGTGGCGTTTGATTCTTCTGTTCCGGGATTCTGACAGGGAGTGGCGTTTGTGTCATCGGAGCTTTATTGGAAGGAACCGGCTGCGAAGTAACTGTCACGCCCTGTCCCGGCTCTTCTGTACTGCCGGATAAATCCGGAAAATTTTCCGGGAATGACGAATTGTTATCCGGTGATGACGATAACACCGGGAATGGATTGTTGACTCCTGGCGTTTTGGATGGCATCTGTGGTGGCAGAGTTGTTTCGGGTGATGACGATAACACCGGAGAGGGTTTGTTTATTCCGGGTTTCTGTGAATTGCCTGGTTTTGATGGATTCTCCGGCTGTTTTGTTCTATCAGGTATCTGGGATGGAACCGGTTTCCCAGTCCTCACTACCTCCGGAATATCCGTATGTTGATCAAAGACCAGAAAATCCCCATCCCCTTCTACGTCAACCTGCTCTCCCGGCAATAATACCGTTCCATCGCCTCTTTGATATCCGGAAATATTGTTTACATTCTGAAACATTTCCGGCATGATATATTTCTGTCCATAAACCACATTTTGGGTTGTAATTATTTGTTTCTCTGCACCATTCATTATGTAGAAGTTATATTCATATTTTTCCCTTTGAAGGTAAATATCAACATTTATGTCCGCATTAACCCGTATAATGGTTTTCTTCAGAATTTCATCGTCCAAAATCCTGTAACCTTTTCCAAAAAGCTGTTTAATACTGTCATTCACATCGGTGACAGAATATTTTTTTAAAAGCTCATCCAGAACGCTCAGATCAGTCGTTCCTTCCATTTCCATTTCTCTTCCGCGCATATAACCTGCACCATTTAGATTTTCATAATAAGGTGTGATCCGGTAACGTGTATCCTCTCTCGGAGTCCAACAGGCATACAGAGTCAGATCATGATTTGGAATCAGATAATCAAGTCCCGGTTTTCCGGAAACAATCTTACCATCCGGTTCTGTTGTCCATCCACTAAATATATAGCCTGCCCGATATATATCCGCCTTTGGCAGGATGACAGACTGCTCAAATAATCCGGTGATCGGTTTCAATACCTTTTCATCCGATAATAACCTGCCACCGTTTACATTGAATTTAACCGTATATTGTCCCCTCTGGAAATAAGCATTTAAGATCAGGGTACCATCTGCTTTGACAACACCGGACAGCTTTGATGATGCTTCATCCAGAATAAATCCCGGGAATAGATTTCTGATCGCCCCTGTGGATGCCACAGATCCTGTATTGGCATAAAAGTCATAACGGTTGGAGAGTTCATATCCCTGATTGATCTTTTGCTTGTAATATTCCACGTGATAAGTAACCGGTGCCGCTTTCCAGACTGCATATAAGTTCAGATCCCTGTTGACATGAAACTGATTTTTACCGGAAATATCCTCCTTATCCTCGGACCAGCCGGAAAATTCATAACCCGGCCGTTTAGGCTGGACAGATACGATCACTTCCTTATCACTCCAGACCGCATACAGGGAGACGGTTTTCTCTTCTGACGTCAAGCCATTTACCAGACTGCCATCAGAATAAATCACACCACCGGTTGCTGTAGATGCCCAGCCGGCAAACTCAGAATAAACCATCTGAGATGATGTATCACATACCGCATCTTCTGCATTTGTATGAAATGCAATTTTCTTTCGATTGATGAACGAATTTACTGTCAATCGGTAATCATGTCCATAATAAAGATTCCGCAATGACGACATCTGCCCTCCCGAATCACAGTTTGATATAAATTCAATATTGTATATGATCGGCGTAAAATACCGATATACCATACATCCGTCATCCCCCACCTGTTTCATGGAGCTGTACATATAACGGTATCCCTCATAATACGCACCTACCGTCCGGTCACATCCAATCACTCCTCCACTGGTAGTGCTGCTGTATTCTGCTTTCCACATATGATTTCCAAGCTGCTGCCCCGTATCCGGTCCCACATGAACCATATCTACGCAGACAACATCTCTCTGGGAATTTTGAAAATAACGGTATACTGTGGTTCCTTCTGCCTCAACAACAGCCTGGGAACAGCCTGTATATTCCCGCCCTGGATAATAAATTCCTGATCCAGAAGTACAGCCGGCAACGGCTCCTGATGTCATATCTCCATATTCTGCCTGCCATTTATTTTCTCCAAGCACTTCCTGAAGTCCTGAAGAGTGCTTTAAAATGTCAATGCATTTCACATCACATTTCTGCGGAATGGCTGTCCAATGGGCATACAAAGTATCTCCCTCCGCAATATAATCTCCTTCATATACCCGTTCACCGCCTTCCGGACTTGTGTACCATCCATCAAATGCATATACATTTTTGTCCCGTGGTCTCACTGCTTGCGGAAGCTTCCGGATGCTATATTTGTCATTGACGTCTTTGTACGCTTCTCCTCTGCCAAGAATGGTTCCTCCCTCTGCCGATAAAGAAGCATCACCGTCCTCTCCGATAAAAATTCCGCTATGGATCGAATAATAATATGATATCTGATCCGGGGAATATGATCCTACGATATAATCGCGTTTTAAATTAATCGCCAGCATCAGGGAATACGAAGAATTCAGCCAGTTTGCTTTGCTGTCCGTACTATATTCATATTCCTTGCTGAGAATCTTTCCCTTCTGATATCGTGTCGTTTCAATGGAATAGCACGGATATTTCCGCACCTGCCGATGTGCATATTCCCCATAGATCCAGAAACGCCCCATGTATTCACTCGGATTTAGGATCTTTATAATATATCCCTCCGGCAAGGTTTGTTCCTGCGGAGTATCGTGCCACAACCCTTGTAAATTCTGATAATCAAATTTCCATCCTGCACTTTGGGAATATCTCCATACATCAAAACCATACATTAATACGCGATCATTTAATTCCATGCGTACTCCTGATGCGGATAATCCATTCTCCTCTGCCGTGTATAAATTACCGATCAACTTCGAAGATACATACTCATGCTCTGATGCATATACTGCTTTCGGAAATTTCTGTATTCCCATCAACAGACATACTACCAAAAAGAGTCCTATTGATATTATTTGCTTTTGAAACGCTCGTTTTCTTTCCATGATAACCTCCATTCTGCATAGAGACAAAAATATCCTCACGGTCTCTGCTGCTTCGGTTCCGGAAATCTGCCCCCAATGGCATATTCCGGAAAACAATCATATCATGGAATAAACCTTCTATTATATGAATGACATTATAACCGTCTGTTCATTTCATGGCAATAGGGAAAAATTAACAATAATTTCTCAGAAAAATAGACAAAATATAAGAAAGAACATATCATTAACAATATATGTTCTTTCTTTTTTTGATATAATTCTCTCATTTTCACAAAAATAGCTCTCAAAAACAGGATCATTTTTTATACTGGTGGTCTAACAGCTCATTCCATATATCAGATCGTAATTTTTCCCATTTTCCGGTATGTTTTACATAATACAAAGGACACAATTTTCCTGTGACATCATAATGACGAATGATATCTGTCTTGTCATTGATCTTATATTGACTGCACAACCATGCACAAAGCCGCACCAGAGAATGATATGTCTTTTTATTAAATTTGCCGTTTTTGCCCGGATGACAGCATTCAATGGAGATCGTATCCTGATTCCTGTCATTGGATGCATATGCAATCTCATTTAACGGAATACACTGTATGATCTCCCCATCCAATCCTATCACAAAATGACTGCTGACTTTGTTGACCGCAGCATCCTCCTGATCTTTCCGGCTTTCAAAGTAATCCCTGTTTGCTTTTGCTCCTGTCCCGGGATTAGCGGTATAATGGATCACAATACCATTTACCTTTTTTAACAGATTGCCCGGTCTGGAGTTTCCATTCACCGTCAAAAAATCTTCGGTGATCTCCGGCTGATCCACATGTATTTTATCATAGGCTATCACAGGATTCTTTGAGAAATACCGGTTGTATATGTATCCGGTGACCGACAGGATCACTCCTAATACCGCAGCTGTGATAATTCCCGCTGCAATCACCAAAACAGCCGTTCTGCGTATCTGCTTTTTTTTTCGCTTTGTCATCTTTTTCATTCAAACACCATCCTGTACTTAAAAAGGGCAAAACCAGCGTTTTGCCCTTGCTTACACTACGTCACGAGCATTTTCCGATACACTTAAAAAAGGGATACCATACAGTACCCCTTCCTATCCGATTTATGCTTCCGCCAGCAAATTACTCCTCAATACTATAGTTTGGAGCCTCTTTGGTAATATGAATGTCATGTGGATGACTTTCCTTCAGAGATGCAGCTGTAATCTTAACAAATTTAGCCTTTTCCTGTAATGCCGGAATATCCTCTGCTCCACAGTATCCCATACCGGAACGGATACCACCGATCAACTGGAATACTGTATCCTCTACCGTTCCCTTATAAGCAACCCGTCCTTCAACACCCTCTGGAACAAGCTTCTTGGCATTGCTCTGGAAATAACGATCTTTGCTGCCGTTCTCCATTGCAGCGATAGATCCCATACCACGGTATACTTTATACTTACGTCCCTTGAACAGCTCAAATGTTCCAGGACTCTCATCACATCCTGCGAAGATACTTCCCATCATGCAGACACTTGCACCGGCGGCCAGAGCCTTTGTCATGTCTCCGGAATACTTGATACCACCATCGGCAATGATCGGCACACCATACTCCTTAGCGACCTCGTATGCATCCATAATTGCTGTGATCTGAGGTACACCAATACCTGCAACCACACGGGTAGTACAGATAGATCCCGGTCCGATACCGATCTTAACACAGTCAGCACCAGCCTCGATCAGATCTCTGGTTCCGTCTCCGGTTGCTACGTTTCCGGCAATGATCTGCATATCCGGGAACTCCTTACGGATCATCTTGACACAATTTAATACGTTCTTGCTCTGTCCATGTGCAGAATCCAGTACGATACAGTCTACGTGCTTCTCTGCAAGAGCAGCTACACGATCCAGTACATTGGCCGTAATACCAACTGCAGCACCACACAGAAGACGCCCCTGTGCATCCTTTGCTGCCAGAGGATATTTGATCTGCTTCTCAATATCCTTGATCGTAATAAGACCTGTCAGATTGCCTTCATCATCGACTAATGGAAGCTTTTCCTTACGGGAAGCGGAAAGGATCTTCTTGGCTTCCTCAAGGGTAATGCCCTGCTTTGCTGTGATCAGTCCGCGGGAAGTCATAGACTCAGAGATCTTCTTGGAGAAGTCTGTCTCAAACTTCAGATCACGGTTTGTAATAATACCGACAAGCTTAGTTCCCTCCGTGATCGGCACACCGGAAATACGGAACTTTGCCATTAATGCGTTGGCATCCTCCAGTGTATGCTCTGGTGACAAATAAAACGGATCTGTGATTACTCCATTCTCGGAACGCTTAACCTTATCTACCTCATCAGCCTGTGCCTCGATTGACATATTCTTATGAATGATACCGATTCCACCCTGTCTCGCCATGGCGATCGCCATACGGTTCTCTGTAACCGTGTCCATCCCGGCACTCATCATAGGAATGTTTAACTTGATAGATTTTGTCAGATGTGTCTCCAGGGACACCTGATTCGGAATAACCTCAGAATACTGTGGTACTAAAAGCACATCATCGAAAGTGATTCCCTCAGCAATAATCTTACCCATTTCATTGTCCTCCTTATCATTTTGTGTATTAGTAAACACGCAGGGGGTATTCCTGCGTGTCAAAAACATGAATATAAATATTTGAAAAATTATACACCTTTTTTATGGTAATTGTCAACAACAAAACGGTTGAATTTTGATCAATCTGACCAAAATTCAACCGTTCTTCATTGTCTGTTTACACTTTATTCATCTTTTATTTTGCTTCTCGACTTTGTTTTCATCTGATCCAATAACCGCTCATCCGGCGTAAACCGGATCTTAATGTTTCCTTTATCTGCCTTCGCCACAATAATATACTGACGGTCATCCTCGCTTCTTGAAGAATAATCCTGTATCGGCAGATTCTGAAAGCCATCCAGATAATGGGATCCCTCCGGAGCCACCACCTCTGTTTTCTCCAGATCCGTCCGGCACATATTCTTTCTTGCATTCTCTGCAATGATCCGGTCAAAATCGATCTGGCCGTCCACAAAGACATACTCAAAATCAATATGAGGATTCGGCAGAAAATAGATCATAACAATGTCTGCGATCACTGCCACCAACAGACCTAAAATCTTTAATGCTCCCGGTATAACCACCAATGCAAGAACCGGTAAAACAACGCAGGCGGCCAACATAAGCCGCCTACGCATTAATTCCTGCTGTGTCAACCGGGAATGTACATACGTATCTGAATACAATCCCTCGTTATACATAGCTATCCTTTCACCTTATCCAGGTTTTATCTGATCACAAATATAATTTTTGGGAAGTTTCGAAGAAACTTCTAATGCGAAACCGAAGGTTTCGCTATTTACATCATTCCCATTCCAGGAGCTCCGCCTGCAGGCATTGCAGGAGCGTCTTCCTTGATATTAGAAACAACAGACTCTGTGGTAAGAAGTGTGGAAGCAACACTTGTTGCATTCTGCAGGGCACTTCTTGTAACCTTTGCAGGATCCACAATACCTGCCTGAACCATATCAACATACTCCTCGGTCAGTGCGTTGAAGCCAACACCCGGCTCAGACTCGCGAACCTTATTGATAATCACAGCTCCCTCAAGACCTGCGTTATATGCGATTGTAAACAGTGGAGCCTCCAGAGCCTTTAAGATAATGTTGGCACCTGTCTTCTCATCACCCTCCAGCTGTGCTGCCATCTCAGCAACTTTCTTGGATGCATGAATGTAAGCAGATCCACCACCGGAGATAATACCCTCTTCTACTGCAGCTCTTGTTGCAGCCAGAGCGTCCTCCATACGAAGCTTTGCTTCCTGCATCTCTGTCTCTGTAGCAGCACCGACACGAACAACGGCAACGCCACCGGCAAGCTTAGCAAGTCTCTCCTGAAGCTTCTCACGGTCGAAATCAGATGTTGTCTCCTCAATCTGAGCTTTGATCTGTGAAATACGTGCAGCGATCGCATCCTGATCACCGGCACCGTCTACGATAACAGTATTTTCTTTCTGAACCTTTACGGATTTCGCACGGCCAAGCTGATCCAGTGTTGTCTCTTTGAGATCAAGACCAACCTCGTCGGAAATCACAGTACCACCGGTAAGGATTGCGATATCCTCCAACATTGCTTTTCTTCTGTCACCATAGCCTGGAGCCTTAACAGCAACTACATTGAAGGTACCTCTCAAACGGTTGATAACCAGTGTTGTCAGAGCCTCGCCCTCAACATCCTCAGCAATGATCAGAAGCTTTGCACCGCTTTGAACGATCTCTTCCAGTAATGGAAGAATTTCCTGAATATTAGAAATCTTCTTATCTGTGATCAGAATGTATGGATTGTCAAGGTTTGCTTCCATCTTATCCATATCGGTACACATATAAGCAGATACATAACCACGGTCAAACTGCATACCTTCTACAAGGTCAAGCTCTGTGTGCATGGTCTTGGACTCCTCGATCGTGATAACACCATCGTTGGAAACCTTCTCCATTGCATCTGCAACCATCTCGCCAACCGCATCGTCTCCTGCTGAAATAGCAGCAACACGGGCGATCTGATCCTTACCTGTAACCTTTGAGCTCATCTCTGCGATAGACTCTACGGCACAGTCACATGCCTTTTTCATACCCTTACGGAGAATGATAGGATTTGCACCTGCAGCCAGGTTCTTCATTCCCTCATTTACCATTGCCTGAGCAAGCACGGTAGCTGTGGTAGTACCGTCACCGGCTACATCATTTGTCTTGGTTGCTACCTCTTTGACAAGCTGGGCACCCATATTCTCAAAGCCATCCTCCAGCTCGATATCCTTTGCGATCGTAACACCATCATTTGTGATGAGTGGAGCTCCAAATGATTTGTCAAGAACAACGTTTCTTCCTTTTGGTCCCAATGTTACTTTAACGGTATCTGCAAGTTTATCCACACCTGCTTCCAAAGCAGCTCTGGCATCTGCGCCAAATTTAATTTCTTTTGCCATGTTAATGAATCCTCCAATCTTTTCAATTACTGCTGCCTCTTATCAAATAAAGCAGCAATTATTAATTATTCGTTGTCTTATTAACCCTCAACCTTGGCTACAATATCATTCTGACGAACAATAATGTACTCTTCATCCTCAAGCTTTACATTTGTTCCTGCATATTTTGAGTAGATTACTTTATCGCCGATCGCAACTTCCATCTTAACTTCATTTCCATCAACAACTCCGCCCGGTCCAACGGCAATCACTTCTGCCTGCTGCGGTTTCTCCTGTGCATTCCCCGGAAGAACAATGCCGGATTTCGTGGTCTCTTCTGCTTCTAACTGTTTTAAAACAACTCTGTCACCCAATGGTACTAATTTCATGAAAATGACCTCCTTATTGACTATTTTTCTATTAGCACTCACTCTATCCGAGTGCTAACCATAAACATAATATATTGCATTTCATTTTTTTGTGCAAGTTTCTCAAGCAAGTAAATCTTTCTTTTTTTTAATCAATTTATCATTTACTAGCTTTTTCTGTCTTTTTCTCTTTTAATCTCTTTTTTTCATTTTACTGTGTTCATAACATTTTTTAACAAAGCCTCTGCCCCGGGAAACCTATTTCAAGTTTACGAACACAGCCAAATACGTTATAATTATGATAGTTATCTGCAAACAACTTTACGTAAAGGAGAATTATAATGAAAGAACAGCTTTATACAATTCCGGTAAATGATGCATTTGCCGTTGACTGTGAGTGTCCTGTCTGCTCTATGTATGACTCACTGGAGCACGATGCCATTGAATTTACCATGGGACCAAGTTACATGGAGGATGATATCCGTATGGAAACCAATAAGATCGGCTTCTGCAGTCATCATGTCAAGCAGCTTTATAAGCATCAGAACCGTCTGGGTCTTGCTCTGATCCTCCATACACATATGCAGCGTACCAACCGTGATCTGGAGGATCTTCTCTCTTCTGACAAACCTGCGAAAAAGGGCCTGTTTTCCAAAAAGGCAGAAAACATCTCTCCTGTGACAGAATACATTGAAAATCTGAATCATTCCTGTTATATCTGTAACCGGATCGACCGGATCTTTTCCAGGTATCTTGCCACAATCTACCACTGCTATGAACATGACGGGGAATTCCGCCAGAAGTTTGCTTCCTCCAAGGGATTTTGTACAAAACATTTCGGCATGCTTTATGAAGGTGCACCGTCTGCTCTGTCTGGAAAACGTCTGCCGGAGTTTATCCAGACTCTGAATCAGGTTTATCTGACCAATATGAAGCGTGTTACAGATGATCTGGAATGGTTTACAGACAAGTTTGATTACCGCAACGAGGATAAACCATGGAAAAACTCCAAGGATGCCCTTCCCCGCAGCATGAATAAAACAAACAGCATTCTTCCGCAATAAAACAGACGAATTTTTACTATACTCAAACAGCTCCCGGTGTATCCGATCTACTGATACACCGGGAGCTGTTTTCTCTCGTCTTTACATTTTAAGATGATCTTTGTTTATTTAATAATTCCTTAATCTCGCGGGCTCTGTTTTTGATTCTCTCATTGGCCTGTCTGGAGATGAGAACACGCGATATCCATCGGCTTGACTCTTCGAACTTGCCAATACGTCTTGCAAGCTCGGCCAGCAGATAAGTAACTGTGATCTCGTCCATGCCACACATTGGAAAGGATTCCTTAGAGAATGCTGTCTCAAATCCTGTGTAAGCATTTTCTAAAAGTTCTTTCTCCTGTGCCTTAAGCTCCTTGATCTGGGCATCCCGGTTCTTCTCTCCCTCCGGAAGGGACTCTGCCTTGCCTCTGCAGATCCATGCCGTTTTCAGACAGGTATACGCCCTCTCGCTTTCCTTCGCTTTTTTGATCACTGTATTTAACAATGCAAGCTGATGTCTCTCAAGGGCATCGTCATACGTGTAAATGTTCTCTGTCACCGGAAGCCCCTTAAAATTAGCAGATATATTCTCACGGATCAGTCTTGCCTGTGCCGGCATCATAAATTTGAAGAAACGATCCAATGCTGCATAACCACAGTGAGGACATACGACCGCGTCATATTTTAAGCAGTCCACATGCTGATACTTCGGCCGCAGATCAGTATCTGCCGCCAAAAGCTTTACCTTTCCGGTACGGATCTTTTTGGAATGAAATTCCTCGTCACATACCGGACAGACATATGTCTTTTCAAATAGAAAATCAGCTTCTGATACTGTTTCTGTTTTTGGGGAGCCTGTTTTTCCCTCTGTGCCTTTTTTATTTTCATTCTCAAAAACTTCAACCTTCTCCAATTTTCCTAAACCTAATTTTTCAAGGCCGGAAAAAATACTTTTCATGAAAACACCTCCCATTCTATGATGGTATTATATTTGATATCGCATTTATTCTTAATTTTACATCATTTACCAGGACGATAGGAACTCTTCAACGATACGATCCTGTTGAATACAAGATGTTCTTTCGTGGAATCCTTGGAATCCACGCAAAAATAACCGTGTCGTACAAACTGAAAACTTTCTGTCGGCTCTGCTTCTGCTAATGCCGGTTCCACGTAACAGTTCTTCATTACTGTTAAGGAATCCGGATTCAGATTAATGCTTCCGTCCTCATTATAAACGCCCTTTTCCTCATCCACAATATTCTCATATAAACGAACCTCTGCCTGCTGTGCTGTTTCTGCACAAACCCAGTGGATCGTCCCCTTTACCTTACGGGCATTAAAACCGGAACCGCTCTTTGTCTCCGGATCATACGTGCAATGTACCTCTGTAACATTACCATTTTCATCTGTAACATAATCGGTGCATGTTACAAAATATGCGTTCATCAGACGGACTTCATTCCCCGGATACAGACGGAAGTACTTTCTCGGCGGCTCGATCATGAAATCCTCACGGTCAATATATAACTCTCTGCCAAACGGTACTTTTCTGGTTCCCATTTCCTCATTTTCCTGATTGTTGGATACGTCCAGATACTCAATCTCATTCTCCGGATAATTTGTGATCACAAGTTTGATCGGATCAAGCACTGCCATCATACGGGGACGTTTCAGTTTCAGATCCTCACGGATGCAGTACTCTAACATGGCATAATCCACAGAACTCTGGGATTTTGATACACCACAAAGCTCCATAAACTTCCGGATCGACTCCGGCGTAAACCCACGGCGGCGAAGTGCTGCGATGGAAACAAGACGGGGATCGTCCCAGCCGTCTACGATATGCTCTTCAACCAACTTCTTGATATAACGTTTTCCTGTCACTACATTGGTCAGATAAAGCTTGGAAAACTCAATCTGCTTCGGCGGATTCTCAAATTCAAGCTCTCTCACAACCCAGTCATAAAGTGGACGATGATCCTCAAACTCCAAAGTACAGATGGAATGGCTGATCCCCTCGATCGCATCCTCGATCGGATGTGCAAAATCGTACATTGGATAGATACACCACTTATCTCCTGTATTGTGATGGTTCATATGTGCTACACGGTAAATGATCGGATCACGCATGTTGATATTTGGAGATGACATATCGATCCTGGCTCTGAGTACCTTTTCCCCATCCTGAAATTCATCGTTTTTCATTCTCTCAAAAAGATCCAGGTTCTCTTCCACGGAACGGTTTCTATATGGACTTTCCTTTCCCGGCTCCGTCAGAGTTCCACGATACTCTCGGATCTCATCTGCATTCAGGTCACAGACATATGCCTTGCCCTTTTTGATCAGCTTGACGGCACATTCATACATCTGATCAAAATAGTCCGATGCATAATATACCTGTGCCGGATCAAGATCGCCACAGATCCACTTCACATCCTCCATGATAGATTCCACAAACTCCGTCTTTTCCTTCATCGGGTTCGTATCATCAAAACGAAGGTGGAAAGTGCCATGATACTCCTCTGCCAGACCGGAATTTAACAGAATTGATTTAGCATGTCCAATATGCAGATATCCATTCGGCTCCGGTGGAAATCTCGTCACTACCTTTTTACAGTGTCCCTCTTCAATATCCTTATCAATGATATTTTCAATGAAGTTGCGGGATACCACCTCTGTCTCATCTGTCACATTTTCTAATTCTTTACTCACTGTGTCTCCTCCTTTGGTGACAAAATACTCTTAATATCATACCACATTAAATGCTTTTCGCAAAGACATTTTTTAGATGCGGGAAAAATAAAAAAGAGTTTCCCGGTATCATACCGAAAAACTCTCCTTAAGATCTTCTTTTAATTATTTAAAACGGTGTCCGCCAAGACGAAATCTTGCCCCGGATAAATACACACTAAAAAAATGAAAACTTTTAAAATTCTTTTTATTTCCCTGATACATAATGTAGCTCTGACCGGAAAGAACATTTTTGGCAGCTTTAATGCAATCCTTCCACTGACTGTTTCCGGTTTTACCGGCATCATACTGGGCAAGACGTTTCCTTAATGCACCATTGCGTACCGGCGAGAACTGTCCCCGCTGATAGACTACCTTTCGGATCGTATTTGGAAATGCTTTGGATGATACACGATTCATTACGACAATACCGACTGCAACCTTTCCCTGATAGCTCTCTGCTCCGGCCTCACAATTAATAATGGATGCCATAAGACGAAGATCTGATTTTTTATATGTTTTTTTATAGGATCTTTTGTTTTTTGCAGATTTGTCATTTTTTGTTTCAACAGCAGATCTGGTTGCTGCTGTCGTCTGTGCAGCAGCAGATACCGTATTCTTAGAAAAACCAAATATCAGAATTGCAAATAGTATAAGTGTTGCATATTTTTTAAAATTCATGATAACCTCCTGAATGAAAGTGACAGAATATGTTTCGTTTGTTTTTTGCATGTCACTTAACATTTATGTAACAATTATATCACATTATTTTAAAAAATCAACCCAATTTGCAATATTTAAATTTCATGCTTTGACGATACGCTTTATTTTTTGTGCATTTTCTACATAATACTCGAAATTATTCATAATATTTTTGTAAATCATGCCGTTCTTTATGTAAAAAAACAAGAGAATCATTTCTTTCATGTAATATTTGTAACAATTTCGTCTAAAAAAACTGCCATAAACTTTTCTGTGTGCCAAACCATTCCAGTCCTTTAACAATATTGACGCATCTGTATATAGGGAAGGTTCCCTCCAAACAGATCCAGAGCACTTCCTACCGTAAAATCCAACCGTCCATTTCCACAACTTTCAATATAATGAATATCCTCCCAGTCATGAATCCCTCCAGCGTATGTCACGGGACAGCTGCTGCTTTTTCCGAGAAAGGAAACCAGTTCCTTCTCCACTCCTCCCTGCTTTCCCTCCACATCAACCGCGTGAACTAAAAATTCATCACAATATTCTTCCAGCATCTGCATTGTTTCAGCATTTAATAAAACATCTGTTTTATTCTGCCACCGGTCTGTCATAATATAATAACCGTCTTCGTATCTGCGGCAGCTTAGATCAAGCACAAGATGTTCCTTTCCCACCAGGGATGACAGACGTTTAAGACAGTCCCGTTCAATGACACCATTTTTAAATACATATGAAGTAACAATAACATGACTGGCTCCCATATCAAGAAATCTCTCTGCATTCTCAGGACAGATCCCTCCTCCGATCTGCAGACCACCGGGATATGCCTCCAGTGCTCCCTGTGCCTGCAATGCATCCTTTTCATACCATTCGCTCCCTACAGGATTCAGCAGAATAATATGTCCTCCCCGAAATCCGTCTCTGCGGTACATGTCCGCATAATAGGCTCCATCATAAGTGGAAACATAATTATTGTCCGCTTTATTGCCCTCATCACTTAAGCTTCCGCCGACGATCTGCTTCACGGATCCGTTGTGAATATCTATGCATGGTCGAAATCTCATTTTGACGTAATCTCCTTTGCTATTGTCCCAAAATCTGCCCCTTGGGATATACTATAATTACCGGCTTTGATCTTATCACTGTAGCCGTACTTTTCCATATAACGGTCAAATGCATCCGCATCGGAAATAATATCCATATCCTCCAGCTTCCGGCTGACCTGTGCAGACCAGTCTCCTGCTTCAATCGTCAATTCTTTGGAGGATTCCTCAAAATCTTTTTTCATGGCGTCCTTTTCTTTCCGGAATGCCTCTTCATCTGTTTGTTTCTTTTGAAGCACCTTGTCCGGCTTTGGGGTTGTCTGGATCTTCGCTGCCTTTTTCTTTTGCGGCACGGTAGTGGCAGACAAGCTTCGATCTGGAACGGATGCGGCTCCCCCGCTTACCGGTGCAGAAGTGCGGAATAAAGGTTCTTCCTTAACCGCATATGTCATACCGAGCTGTTTTGCCTTCCGGATCACTGCAGCATCTGAAGTTCTCAGAAGGCAGGATATCCCTAATATTACAGCCGCAAATAAAACGCCTGCACCAAATCCCCGCATAAACGATTTTTTGTCCATCATCATCCTATCTCCCTAATCACTCATTTTCATACAGATCAATCACAAATTTTACTTCCCCTTGGCCCAAAGACAACATTTTGGAAATTTCCAGAACGGAATGCCCTTCTTTATAGAGATTAATAATCTCCGAATTATGATTTGATGAATTTTCTGCGTCAAGGGATATCTTCTCCGATACTTCCCCAGCCTTTCCTCCGGCGTTCTGTGCAAGCTTTCCTGCCTGTGTCATCTCCAGACCGGTTTCAACCGCTGATATCCTGTTATCCTTCTCTCCGGCAGTTCCTGATGGACTTGCAATCTCCTCTCTGAGGGACACACTGCTTTCTCGGAGCAGTTCCAGTGCCTCCATCATCTTCTGGTATTCCTTTGCTGTCTCATCATGAATCAATGCTTTCACAGAATCCACATGATGAACCAGATCCTTAATATCCTCTTCTTTTTCTTTCAGCATGTCATAAAGAAAAACCACTTCCTCATGATTTTTACTGATTCTCTGCAATACCTCTTCGGAATATTCGTTCATGCCCATCAGCTTATCATTGGACATTCTGCTTAACTGCTCCGAAGCCTCCGCAAGCATTTCCTCCTGATAGCCATTCAGCTTTTCAATAATCTCTTTCTCATGAACCGTATACTCTCCCGGCTCCGAAGCTGCTACTTGTGTTGTCTGCTCCTGTTGTTTCTGTTCCTTTGATCCGGTGATGCGGTAACTCATAATGATAGCCCCCAGCCCGATCACGATCATTACTGCTTCTAATATAACCATTGCTGTCTTCCCTCAACTTTTATTGAAATAATGCTGTCATTTTCACACTTTCATGTCGAAAAAACTTCCACCGGCCAAGGGATCTGTCTGCTGCTTCTCTTCTTTCTGCCCATCTTTTTTCTTTTTGCCGCTGAAATTTTTATTTCCGCTTCCGCTCTTTTCATCCTTGCGATAATCCTTGTTCTCCGCTTTGGCACGGCGTACCGTCTGATGAGACTGCTGGTGTACCTGTTGCTGAAACTGGGATGCCACCTCCTGCTGTGCCTGATCATACCTTACCTGTTCTCCGTGCTGTATCTGGGAAACCTCCTGAGATTTTGGAGGCATTGTCACATAATCAATTGTTAATGACATAATATTCCTCATTTCTGAGCGTTTTCTGCGGGGAGGATCTTTCCTGCCGTTTTTCTCCCCTCAAAACTATCTGTCTGTGCTCAAAGCCAGATAGCAGTGTCTGTATTTACTAAATTGCCCTGATGCGGATATCGGCTCCATCCCGTACAAAGGCACTGTGCTGCACCTCGCTTTTAATACTGTTGCTTACGCTTGATATGGTCATTTTCACGCCCGGATAAACGATATTTTCCGCAATGATCTTTCCATTTTCTTTCTTTGTCAACTCTTCTTCCAGAAATTCCTTTTCCCCGGAATCCGTTTCAAGCTGCGTATCAATCTCTTTAATACGGTCGCCAAACCGTTTCAGGGAAGCCATCTTTTCATCATCAAGCTTTCCTTTCATTTCCAGGCGCTTTTTGAGCAGCATCACATTTTGCAGTAGTCCTTCCCGTTCAGATGCCAGACTGTCCATTTCCTTTTCAAGAATACGATAACGCTCTGTAATCTTTGGATCTACACCCACCTCCAGCTCTGTCATGGTTCCCATGGTAGAACCTATTGTTTTGGCTTCAATCCTCGTCTTTGTCCTCATGCTTCCGCCGGCGATCAGACCACGTTTTCCTTTGACAATAATATCGTCCTCTGCCTGTATTTTACTGTGCATCACAGCATCCGTTATGATCTTGCCTCTGCATATCACATTGGCACTTTCAATAAAGTTGCTGATGACATCTCCACCCGCCTGCAGGCTGGCCTGTCCTTTTCCCTGAATGCCGCGCTTCAGAACAATCTTACCATCTGTGATCAGTGTCGCACCTTCCACGACACCATTTACTGTGATATCACCGGTTGCCTTGATCTTGTAACCGGTAAGAACATTTCCCTTTACCAGTACACTGCCATCATATTCTATATCACCGGTAGATGCCCCTACATCGGCCGGAACCTCATACTGATTTGAAACAAAAACCGTGTCATCTACCAGAGTAACATTACCGGATACATCAGCATACATCTCACACTTATCCTCTGACAAATGAATATTTTTTCCATGCTTCAGGGTAAGCTGTTTCACCTTTTTGGGCTGCAAAGTTCCGCCGGTCACATCAATCCCTGGTGTCCCCGGGTCTGCCGGAGTCAATGTTGCCAAAAGTTGTCCCGCCGTGATATTTTCAATCATATCAAGCTGATGAAAATCCACATTTCCCGATTCATCCATTGCAGGTTTACAGGTTTTATCTACATCAAAATGATAGGTAATCTGTGCATCTGCTCCATGAACAGGCATTTTGGCTTTTGCAACAAGCACATCCGTACAATATAATCTTCCCTTTAAAAGAATCTTAATATTTTCCTCTAATATACCATATCTGATGCCATTCTGTTCAAGCCGGTTAATAATTTCCGAATAAGAGAGTCTGCTTCCCTGATTGGATGGCGGATACAAACGGATCTTGGCAAACTGTTTCAGAGAATCAACCGTGATGACCGGATACTCATTTTCCGGCAGCCGGCTTCCAGACAATATCTTTTTTTCTGCATTTTTCTTTTTTGCCGCTTCTGATACAAAATCAGAGATATCACCTAATTGAACATCCATGATCTTTTTTTGCTCAAGATATTTCATAATATCATCCATAGAAAGGGGATTGCCCCCATCCAATGCAGGATAAGATTTTAAATAAACGCCATCGTCTTTCTGTACTAACTGAAAAAATGCATTTCTTTTCATTCTCTATCCTCCCCTGAATCACTGTTCCAATAATTCCAAAGGCTGTCACAGCTCACTGAGACAGCCTAAATATTCCAGATTCCCAGAACACCCATGTTTCTGGCACCCAGCTTTTCTTTCATTTTTCGAAGAGACTTTGTATGAAGCTGTGATACTCTTGATTCAGATACATCGAGAATATTACTGATCTCCTTTAAAGTAAGCTCCTCATAATAATAAAGTGCGATCACTTTTTGTTCCTTTTCGGTCAGCGAATTAATTGCTTCCGCCAGAAGACGTTTTAGCTCCTGACGTTCCATCACCTGCTCCGGCTGTTGATAGACAGATTTATTTCCTGCCTCCACCCGTACTTCACTTCCCTGCTCCAGATATTCATCCAGAGACACCAGATTGGCAATCTGCGTCTGATTGATCAGTCCTTCTAACTCCTCCAGAGATACTCCCATATTTTCTGCGGTTTCCTCATTGGTCGGAGTTCTTCCCAGCTCTGTTTCCAGCTGACTCATCGTTGTTTCCAGTTTTTTCTGCTTTTGCCGCAGCGTACGCGGAATCCAGTCCAACTTTCTGATCTGATCCAGGATCGATCCCCGGATTCTTAAACTGGCATATGTTTCAAACTTTACACCCTTTGTTAATTCGAATTTGTCGATCGCATCGATGAGACCAAAAACACCATAACCGATCAGGTCATCATATTCAACCGTATAGCCAAGATACATGCCCATTCTGCCTGCAACCACCCTGACTAATGGTGCATACTCTACGATAAGTTGTTCTCTTATTTTGGGATTACGTGTTTTTATATAGTTTTCCCATAAATCCAGTTTTTCCTTCTCGTCCATATTTTCCCCTCATCCCCTTTATGAGTTTTGGTCATTGTTTCAGGAATTTTCTGTTGATCCCTCCGATTCCTCCGATTCCTCCGTGGAATCCTCCGCTTCCTTCACCGGTTTCTCTCCTTCATCCGGCACTTCCTTAATAAAGCGGTTACTTGTCATAACCCTTTCTATGATCCTTCTCGCAATACAGCCGATCACATAAAATATGATCAAAGCTGCCAACAGGATCTCAAGACTGTATGTGGTATCCATATGTCTGACTATGGATATGATACATACAACCACACCGGCCAAAAGTGTGATCACTTTAGGAATATACTCTGTTTTCAAAATAAATCCTTTCTTTCGGAATCATTCGCTCCAAATATTAAATAACCTTCTGCGGCTTTCCCACGGACTTTATCAAAAAATCTCCTGTTTCCGGATAAAACTCCACGGTACGTCCGTAATTTTCCCCGGTGTCCTCTGCAAGAATACGGATTCCAAGCTGCTTAAGCTTCTCCTTTACCGCCTCAACATTACGCTGACCCACACGGAGCATATCATTATTGCTTTCAAAAGCGAACATCTGTGCTCCTCCGGCAATCTTAGCTGTCAGAAGAGAACAATTTGCCCCTTCTTTCTGAAGCATTTCGATCAAAAGAGCGATCCCGGTATCCGCAAACTTTGCTCTGTTTTGATTTTGACGCACCTTTGTACTATCCGGAAGCATCACATGTACCAATCCGGCAATTTTGGTTGTCTTGTCATATAATGCAACACCAACGCAGGAACCCAGGCCCAATGTCGTAATCGCATCCGGTGAATGACATATATTGGCATCTGCCATTCCAACCTTAATCATTGTTCCTTCCATTTTTCCACCTACATTCCTAATGACTTCAAAATACGCGAATAAGACTCCAATGTAGGTATTAATATGAAATACCCGCAAACATCAATTTCATCATCTCGAAATTGGGATTCGATCAATAATGCCTTATCTCCCAGCTTGCCAAATTCTATGGCAGGTACACTTAAGATCGCTCCTGCCATATCAATTGCCAGACTTGGTACCGTTTGTATGATACTTAAATTTGTCAGCTGCGAGATTGCTGTCAGATAAGCTCCCGAAATGATATTGCCAATCTCCAGCAACGCAGAAAGCTCCATTTCCGTAAAACTGCCCGCAACATTGGTAATCTCAGTTCCCATCAATTTATGAACAAGATGATGAGCCGCATTATTTTCCAGAACAAACAGCATGGAACCCTCAATATCTCCCTCCAGACTTAAAAGGATTCCTGCCACCAGTGTTTCTGCCCCGCCGATAATTTCTGCCAGATCCTTAAATGCCAGCATTTCAACCTTCGGCACATGCATATCGATCCGTTCATTGATCAGCTTTGCAAGAGCAGTCGTTGCATTTCCTGCTCCAATATTTCCAATCTCTGTGAGGATATCAAACTCCATATCCTCCATTTTTTCTTCATCCATCTGCATCGGCATCACCTCATATTATGATACTGCTTCTTTGTCGTTGATCACATTTGCAATATTGAGCAGCGAGATCAGACCATCCTCATGTTTTCCAACTCCACTCAGATACTGAATTCTTGAATCTGCCGCGCCATCTACACCTGTTGGCTTTTCAACGGCATCCTCTGACAAAGTGACAACCTCCCTTACCTCATCTACAATAATACCAATAGAGGAATGCTGCTCTAGTTTGATAATTATGATCCTGGTTGCATTGGTATACTCATCCGGTTCCAATTCAAACTTCAGCCGGAGACTCATAACCGGAATCACCTCACCACGAAGATTAATAACCCCTTTAAAATATTGCTGTGCCTTAGGAACTCTTGTGATTCTTTGTTTTCTTACGATGTTATCCACATACTGTATATCAATTCCATACTGTTCACAACCAAGTCTTACTACAATATATTGTTTTTCATTTCCAACAGTATCCAGATTCTGTACATAATTGCTATCCATGTGTATCACCTTACCTTTCCGAAGATGTTGTTAAACTAATGTGTTTACTTCCAGGATCAATGCAATCTCGCCATCCCCCAGAATCGTTGCTCCACTGATAATCTTACTGCAGTTAATATAACTTCCGATAGATTTAATAACTACTTCCTGCTGTCCGATCAGATTATCAACAACAAGACCAGCCTGTTTGTCTCCCTTCTTGACAATAACGACCGTGAGACTTTCCTGATCCTCCACATTACTTTCCACATCCAGGATCTGATCCAGCCGGATCAAAGGAATCACAGTACCGCGGAGATTGATCACCTCTTTGGTCTGTACATACTTAATATCTGAAATAGCCACATCCTCGATTGTCTGGATACTTCCCAGCGGAATCGCATATTTTTCACTGCCAAGCTCCACCATCAATGCCTGAATGATCGCAAGCGTCAGAGGCAGATGGATAATAAAACTGCTTCCCTCACCGACCACGGAACGGCACTCAATATTGCCACCAAGGCCTTCGATCTTTGTCTTAACAACATCAAGACCAACACCTCTTCCGGAAACGTCCGTAATCTTTTCTGCAGTAGAAAAGCTTGGCTGGAATAAAAGGTCGATGACCTCTTTGTCTGTCATAACCTCTGCCTGCTCCGGTGTAATGTTTCCCTTCTCCAGAGCTTTATTTTTAACCTTCTCAATATTGATTCCGGCACCATCATCACGTACTTCAATATTTACATTATTTCCATCCTGATAAGCATTGAGCCAGATATTACCAACCTCGGATTTGCCAAGTGCCAGTCTCTCCTCGTTGCTCTCCAGACCATGATCTGCGGAATTACGAAGAAGATGCTGTAACGGATCTCCGATCTCATCAATAACGGTACGGTCTAACTCCGTATCCTCACCGGACATATGAAGTTCCATTTTTTTATCCAGCTTTTTGCTCAGATCGCGGATCATACGTGGAAAACGGTTTACAACACTTTCAATTGGAACCATCCGGACTTTCATAACAGATTCGTGAAGGTTCGTAGTCACACTCTCCAGATACTCAATCTGCTCATTGAAGCTGTTATCACTTCTGGTATTCTGTACATTGGAGCTGATAGATACGAGACCATTTTTAGCGATGATCAGCTCGCTGACAAGGTTCATCAGCACGTCAAGTTTTTCGATGTCCACACGAACAGTTCTTCCCACAGCAGGCTTTGCCGTTTTCTTGTCCGATTTTTTTGCTGCAGGTGCTTTTTTCTCTTCTTTTTTTACTGCTGAAGCGGCAGGCTGTTTTGATTCTGCCTCTTTCTGAGACTCGGAAGCTTTCCCGGTTTCCGCTTCCGGTTTTGTCTCTGTATTTTCCGGCAGCTTATACTCTCCAACGATTGCTTCCTTTATCTCGGAAACATTTTCAATGGCACTTTTAATCTTTTCTGCACTTTCCTGTGTAAAATAGATCAGACTGAAGTTCATGTCAAACTTCTCATCCTCAATATCCTGCACATCAGGAACTGCCTTCATAACCTCTCCCAGATCTTCCAGTGCCTTAAATACCAGAAACGCTCTCGCAGCCTTAAGGATACAGGTTTCCTGAAGATAAACCGTAATCCCGTATATATTCATATTCTGCTCTTTGGCCTTTTCAAAAGTATTGATCTCATAGTCAGATATTGTGATCGATTCATACAGGGCACCACTCTCCTGTGCCGGCGTTTCCTGCTTTGCAGGCTCTGAAGCTGCTGGTGCCGGCTGACTGCTCTTGCCGGTTCCTTTTTCCACAATCTCATTTAATGAATTGATAATATCCTGATTTTCTTCTGTTCCCTCATCCGCTGAATCAAGAATATTGGCAAGATATCCTTCCAGTGCATCAAGTCCACGGAAAAGGACATCCACCAGTTCCGGCTTCACCTTCATATTGCCACTGCGGATCTCCTGGAAAACATTCTCCATATCATGAGTCAGACGCTGCATCCTCTTGTATCCCATGGTTCCTGCCATTCCTTTCAGGGAATGGGCGGCACGGAATATCTCGTTGATCGTGTCCATGTTCTCCGGCTCCTGTTCCAGGATCATCAACTGGTCACTTAAGGTCTGCAAATGTTCTTTTGTTTCATCAATAAAAATTTCAAGATACTGGCTTACATCCATCTTATCGCACCCCCACATGCTTAATGATAGCATCAGCAATGAGATTCAGATCCTGCACCTCATCGGTCGCACCACTCTCGGCAACCGCCTTTGGCATACCATAAACAGTACTGCTTGCGGCGTCCTGTGCTATCACATAGATTTTGTTGGTTTTCTCAAGTTGCAAAATACCCTTTGTGCCATCTGAACCCATGCCAGTCATAACTACACAGGTAATATCATCAAAAGAGCACTTCATCAGCGACTCATACATGATATCTGCACAAGGTTTCAAGCCATTTCTGGCCTCTTCCTCCCGGACAGACAATTTAAATTCGTGTCTGTTATGTTCTACTACACGCATCTGGGAACCACCCTTGGCAATATAGACTGTTCCTTTCTGGATCACCTCTCCATCCTCTGCTTCCTTAACCTTTATGGCACTCATTTCATCCAGACGTGCACTCAGAGAGGCGGTGAATCCCACCGGCATATGCTGTACAAGCACTACTGCTGCATCAAGATCAGCAGGCAGTTTCGGAATGACAGACTGCAATGCCTTCGGACCTCCTGTAGAACAGGTCAATGCCACAAGCTTTCCGGTTTCCTTCACACCACCTGCCGGAGAATGCGGAACCCTCGTGGCAGATTTTACTGAACAGCTTGATGTCTTTTCCTGTTTTACCGGATTCCAGTTTCCCGGATCCTTTTTCGTTTGTTGTTCTTTGGATAAGCTGCCGGATTTCTGAACCACCGTTTGCTGCCGTCCATCGTCCCATTCGATTCCGAGGGCAAGATGAATGCGGTGCAGAAGCTTTTCCACAAAATCTTTTGATTTTGCATCCAGGAGACTTCCCGGTTTTGTAACAAAGTCAAAAGCTCCAAGCTCCAGTGCCCGGATCGTTTCGCCAGCTCCTTTTTTGGCAATGGTGCTGACAATGATCACCTTCTGGGTATATCCCCGGTTCTTCATTTCCTGCAGAAACTCCAGACCATTCATCCTTGGCATGATCAGATCAAGAACGATCAAATCAAAACTTCTCTTTTCAAGAAGTTCCAATGCTTCCAGTCCATCCTTGACACCAGCTTCCACATGAAGCATCTTATCTTTGTTAATTATATCAGAAAGAACCCTTCTCATAAGTGCAGAGTCATCTACGATCAAAATATTTTTCATCACAATCCTCCATGCTCACTCAAATCACTTTTTACTCCTCCGCCACTGTTCTGTCCGGACTATTTTCCACGAAACTGATGGCGGAATATTTTTGTAAAAAGACCTGCAAGTCCATTGGTGATGTCCATTGGTGAAATTTCTTTTTTTTCATCCTCCAGAACCATAGCAAGCTCCAGTAATGCTCTGGCGGACGGTGCATCCGGATACGCCAGGGACACCGGCTGCTGCTGCATGACTGCTTTTGAAAGATTCTCATCGTAAGGAATAGCCCCCAGATACTCTATCTCCATCCCCAGAAATTTATTAACCACTGTATTCAGCTTGAAATACAGCTCTTTCCCTTCGTCATAGCTCTGGATCCTGTTTCCTACCATCTTGATAGAACTTCTGCCATTCTCAAAGCCGTCATGCCGGTGAAGTGTTTTCAACAAAGCATAGGCATCCGTGATAGATGTTGGCTCCGGTGTTGCCACGAGAAGTACTTCCGAGCTGGCTGCCACCAGCTCGATCACCGTGTCCGAAATACCGGCTCCTGTATCAATGATCACCACATCCGCATAGTGATCCAGCTCATACATGGTATGTACCAGACTTAGGATCTGATCCTTATTGAGATTTGTCATCTCCCGCAGCCCGGATCCCCCGGAGATGAATCCAATCTCCTCTGGTCCCCTGCAGATGATCTCCCGAACATCCCGTCCCCGGAACATCATATCTGCCAGATTATATTTAGGACGTATGCCCAGCATAACCTCAATATTGGCCAGACCAAAATCTGCATCAAGAATAACGGTTCTTTTGCCCAGACGGCTCATCTGGATTGCAAGATTTACCGATACATTTGACTTGCCGACACCGCCTTTTCCACTTGTAACCGTGATCACCCGTGCGGAGCACTGTTGTTTATTTTGCTGTTTAATAATATTGCGAAGCTGTTCTGCCTGATCCATCAGCTATTCCCTCCCAGAAGCTGTTTCGCCATCTTCTGTGCATCTACTTTTCCGATATCATCCGGTACATTCTGTCCCCAGGTCATATAGGACAATGGAGCACCGGTCAGCATTCGGATATTAAATACATTTCCAATCGCATCTGTTTCATCAAGTTTCGTAAAAATTAAATTATATTTTGTTATCTCGGAATATGCCTGTGATATCTTCACCAGATCCCGGTATTTTGTTGTAGCACTCATCACAAGAAATACCTCTCTCTCCGGCTCCGGTACCGTCTCCAGAAGCCTGTGGATATCTTCCTTCTGCTCCTTGTTATTGTGAGAACGTCCCGCCGTATCGATCAATACAAGATCATATTCTTTTAATTCGTCCATAATACCTGTCATCTCTTCCGGAGAATAAACGACATTCAACGGAACTCCAAGAATGTTCGCATATGTTTTAAGCTGTTCCACCGCCGCAATACGATAAGTATCTGAGGTCACAAGGGCAACCTTCACCTTACCGGAAAGCTTCATCATGGAAGCAATTTTAGCAATGGTGGTGGTCTTTCCCACACCGGTCGGTCCTATAAAAAAGACATATTTTTTCTTTTTGGCATGGAGATCGATCAAATGAGGTCGTCCGATCTTAAGTACAATCTTCTGATAGACTCCCGATAAAATATTGTCCAGAGAAGAATCTTTCTTGATGCTTCCCTCGATCTCATCTAAAATCTGCTCAATATACGTTTCCTCAACTTCATTATTTTCCATCTGGGAACGGATCAGACGAAGATACGCTTTATTCTTATCCGGCTTTTTCTCCTCCCGCTGCTCCTCTTCTTTGGGGGGAGATGCGATCTGTTTCTCTAAAAGCTGCTGCAGATCCTGAAGCTTCTGTTCTATGGCATTGTTCCCCGATTCTGTACCGGTCGGTATATCCTCCGGTGCGGTTTCCTCCTCCAAAATGATCTGATTCTTCTCTGCAAGAGCCTCTTTCGCTGCCTGTGCCAGAGCTGCTTTGGAATCCGGTGCCGGCTGTACTTCTCCCTGCATTGCTTCCTGCAGCTTTGAAAAATCTGGGGATTCCTTAGACGTTTCACCGGATACGATCTCATCCACCGCCGCTGTCACTTCTACGCTTTCCCGCCGAAAAAGCTTTGCAATGCCGCGAGGATGATTCTTTTTTACATTCATGATCACGACATCTTTTCCCAGTTCTTCTCTGGCAAGCTCCACGGCTGCATCTTCTGTTTTTGCAATATACTTTTTAATAACCACTATACTGTCACCATCCCAATTGATTGTAATTCTACATCGCTTTCAATCTCATTATATGATACCACGATCAGATCCCGAAACTGTTCTTCTGTAATCTTTTTGAAATACATCCGGACGATCGGGGAAGTAATAATGATCGGATTCTTTCCAAGTTCCTCCATTTTCTCCACCTCGTCTCCAACCGAAGCAAGAATTCCTTTGGTGCGGTCCGGATCAAGATTGATATAAGCTCCCTGTTCCGTCTGTTTCACAGAACCCATGATCTCCTGCTCGATCTTCGGATCAAGTGTCACAACGCTTGTCATCTCGTTTGCAGGAAAATACTTATTCGAGATTGCCCGTTTCAGACTTTGTCTGACATACTCTGTCAGCACATCCGTATCTCTGGTGGTTGCAGCATTGTCAGCCAGCGTCTCAAAAATCGTTACCAGATCACGGATTGAAATCCCCTCTCTCAGGAGATTCTGTAAAACCTTCTGAATCTCGCCAACTCCTAAGAGCTTTGGTACAAGCTCAGAGATCAGTGTCGTATTCTGTTCCTGGATATTATTGATCAGATTCTGTACATCCTGACGTGTCAGAAGCTCATCAAGATGGTTCCGTATGATCTCCGTCAGATGTGTGGCAATAATAGATGGCGGATCCACAACGGTATACCCAAGAGACTCTGCACGTTCTCTCTGTCCCTCCGTGATCCAGATAGCAGGCAGATGAAAGGACGGTTCAAAAGTTGGAATACCGGTGATCTCCTCCTCCACATATCCGGGATTCATTGCCATATAATGATCAAACAAAATTTCTCCCTCGCTGACCGGAACCCCTTTGATCTTGATCACATACTGGTTAGGATTTAACTGAATGTTATCCCTGAGACGTATCATTGGAACAACGCATCCCAGCTCCAGTGCAATCTGACGCCGGATCATTACTACACGATCCAGAAGATCTCCTCCCTGATTTACATCTGCTAACGGAATGATCCCGTATCCAAACTCCAGTTCAATAGGATCTACCTGCAACAGGGAAACCACGTTTTCCGGACGCCGGATTTCTTCGGCAGACTCCTCCTCGCCACTGACCTCTTCTTCGATCTCCTGTACCTCCATAGATGCCTCCATAGCACGTCCGGCTGCAATAAACAGTACTGCATACACAAGGCACAGCCAGGTCTGTAATGGGGTGACAATACCTAAGAAAGCCATCGTTCCACCAACAATGTAAAGCACCTTTGGAATGGAAAAGAGCTGACGCACCAAAACTCCACCCAGATCAGACTCTTTGGAAACCTTGGTAACAAGAATACCGGTGGAAAGCGAAATGATCAGGGATGGGATCTGGGATACCAGACCATCACCAATGGTAAGTATTGTATAACGCTGCAGTGCTTCACTTATTTCAAGTCCCTGCATCATTACACCAAGCACAAGTCCTCCGACAAAGTTAATGGCTGTGATCACAAGACCGGCCGTCGCATCTCCCTTCACATACTTTGTCGCACCATCCATGGAACCGAAGAAAGCGGACTCATCCTGGATTTTCTGTCTGCGTTCTTTTGCCTGCTCGTCCGTAATTGCCCCGGTATTCAGATCTGCATCGATCGCCATCTGCTTACCCGGCATTGCATCCAGAGTAAAACGTGCCGTTACCTCAGATACACGCTCTGATCCTTTATTGATCACGATCATCTGGATCAGTATCAATACTGCGAAGATGATCACTCCGACCACCAGATTACCACCACCAACAAAGTTACCAAATGTGGCAACGACATTACCGGCATAACCATTTAACAAAATATTTCTGGTAGAACCTACGTTCAGGGATAGCCGGAACAGCGTGGTCATCAGCAAAAGCGTTGGAAATGCTGACATCTGCAACGCCTCTGTCGAAAAAAGTGCCGTAAACAGAATGATCAGTGCAAGACTGATATTTAACAAGATCAATATATCTAACAGAAGTGTCGGAATCGGCACGATCAAAAATACAATCGGAACTAATATGTATAGTCCTAATAAAAAATCCGATCTTCTCATAAATGTTCTTCTTCCTTTCTAACTTTAATGCAATCTGCCCTGCAGACCATATACATATGCCAGTACCTCTGCCACCATCTGATAAAGCTCCGGTGGTATCTCAGCACCTATCTCGACATTGTGATATAACATTCTGGCAAGAGGCTTATTTTCCACAATCTCTATTGAATTCATGCGTGCGGTTTCTTTGATCTTCTGAGCCAGATAATCTGCACCCTTTGCGATCACAACCGGTGCCTCATGGGTTTCTTTATCATACTTAATAGCAACGGCAAGATGCGTCGGATTGGTAATGACCACATCTGCATTCGGCAGATCCTGCATCATTCTCCTCTGGGATGCCTGCTGCATCCTCTGACGCTGCTGACTCTTCACCTTCGGATCTCCCTCAGAGTTTTTATACTCATCTTTAACTTCCTGCTTACTCATCATCATATCCTGATGAAACTTCCACTTCTGGTAAAACAGATCAAATACGGCAATCACTGCAAAAAACACACTGATCCGTATTCCAATACTGATCACGGTATCTCCTATGACTGCGATTGCCTGAGGCAATGTATAAGAATACATTTTGTAAATTAACGGCCACTGATCCTTCAGATAGGAATATACAACATATGCCAGAACCACAACCTTTGCCGCGGATTTGAGGAATTCCATAATCTTATCCTTGGAAAACAGCCGCTTCATTCCGGAAACCGGATTAAACTTGTCAATTTTAGGTTTTAGGGGCTCTGTGGATACTTTCCACTTCACCTGCACCAGAATTGACAAAACCGTAACCACAAACCCTGCGATCATGATCGGAAAACCCGCTGCGAGAATATTCAGAAACGCCTCCCTGACAAGAGTCCGTGCCGAATTGACCGTAAATGGATTACCGGTATAATCTTCGATATAACCAATGCTTTGATGAAAGCCCTCCAGAAAACGATTCCCGATAAACCCAACAAGTATTTTTAACATGATAAAAAATACCAGAAGTGTTGCTGCCGTCACAACCTCAGTACTTCGCATAACCTGTCCCTTGTTACGGGCATCCTCCAGTTTTTTGGCAGTAGGTTCTTCTGTTTTCTCTCCATCTGGTCCGTCTTTTGCAAACAACTGCAGATCATATACCAGATAATATCTGCTCTTTTCCTGCATATCTTTCTCCATCCAAAAGGCATCCGGTGACAACCATACCTTTTTATACTATAACCTATTTTCTATAAAATAGCAATCTCACTCTGTTTGTTTTCATGTCATCTGCTGCAGGAATAATTTTGTCATTTTCTGCATTTCCTCAAAAAGAAAATCCACAATATTGGGCAGATATCCCATCAGCATAAACAGCAAAAACAGACCGATAAAAATCTTTAACTGCATACCGATCACAAACATATTCATCTGAGGAGCAACCTTGGCAAGGATACCAAGCACTACATTAATGATCAGGATACATGAAAAAATAGGCAGAATAATCCGAAAACCAATCACAAAATAATCTGTAATATAAGTGGACATTACAGAAAGAAAATCTCCTTTTAAATCTGCCCCGCCAATGGGAAGGAGTTTATAAGAATCATAGATCGCATCAATGATAAAATAATGCATGTCAGATATCACAAACAGTGCCAGAAATAACTGGCTGAATAAGGTCGATGTGATCGTTGACTGGACATTGGTCGCCGGATCAAGCTCCATCGCCATGGAAAAACCAATCTCCATATCGATCATATTACCACAGAAATTTAATATATACAGACACAGGCCGGATGCCAGACCGATAATGGCTCCAGTGATTCCCTCCTGAAGTACCAGTGCGGAAAATCCCAGAATCCCATCATAAGACAACCCGGTAAAGTCCATCAATCCCACGGCAACAAGAGAAAAAAAGAAACTTAATCCCATTTTGGTCAATCTCGGAAAATTATTGGAATTAAAGAAAGGTGCTGTCACCATCATGGATGCAATCCGGATAAAGACCAGAATAAAATACTCTAAATAGTCTATCGTAAACTGCACGCAGCCCCTCCTCCTTTCAAATCTGTTATTTATTTAATATATTGTGGAATACTTTTGATAAGTTCTACAAATAATTCTGACATATTATTTAACATCCACCCACCGGTAAGGATCAAAACCGCCATGATTGCCAGAAATTTGGGTACAAATGTCAGAGTCTGCTCCTGGATTGATGTAATGGTCTGAAATATACTGATCACCAGACCAACGATCAGGGAAACGATCAACATCGGTGCAGACGTCTCTACGATCACCCATACCACCTGTCTGGCAATATCAATTACAGTATCTATGGTCATTATGCTTTCTCCTTTTCAACTTCTACTGGAATGAACGAACCAGCTGGTCGACGATCAGATTCCATCCATCTGCCAGAACAAACAACAGTATCTTAAACGGAAGCGAAATTGTTGTAGGCGGAAGCATCATCATGCCCATGGACATCAAAGTCGAAGCAACCACCATATCTATAACAATAAATGGAAGATAGATCACAAAGCCGATAATAAATGCCGTACGAAGCTCACTGATGATAAACGCTGGTATGATCGTTGTGATAGAAAGATCTTCATAATCCTTAATATCATTCGATGAAGTACCATTGATCTGCATAAACAGCTTCAGATCCTTATCTCTGGTCTGTCCCAGCATAAATTTCCGCAATGGTGCCAGTCCTGCATCCAACGCTTCCTTCTGCTCCATCTGTCCCTGGGTATATGGTTTCACGCCATCATCATAAACCTGCGTAAATACCGGTGTCATGATCGCAATGGTCATAAACAGTGCCAACCCCACTAATACCTGATTAGGAGGCGTTGTCTGGGTTCCCAGGGCTGTTCTTAAAAAATGAAATACCACAATGATCCGCGTAAACGATGTCACCATAATGATAATGGACGGTGCCAGAGATAAGATCGTAAGCAGGATCAATATCTGAAGTGTCGATTCCAGATGTGTGCTTCCTGCATTTGATGTAATATTAAGGTCAAAGGTATCATCGTCCCCGTCTGCCTGTCCTTCAATCTCATTCCGGGTTGTCTGATCCACCCGCTTCGCTGCCGCAGAATAAACCGGAACTGAGACAGAAAAAACCATTACAAAAACCGCAATGGTAAATATACCTTTTAATATAGACTTTGAAAATCTTTTCTTTAACCGCAAATCCATCATTCATCAAACCTTTTCTTATTATCTGTTTATTTATTCTTTTCCTTTTGCCGGAACTTCTTCTCTGCCATTTCCCTCAGAATATCCTTAAAGGGCATTTCTGCTGAGGCCGGCATTTTCCTTTCGAATTGAAGCTCCTCCTCAGGGATCTCCATCAGAAAATTGATCTGTTCTTTGCATACCGATACTGCAATATAACTCCGGCCAACCCGAATAATGCAGATCTGACGGTTCGGTCCCATGGAAAGAGTATCCATAATCTCCATATTGCTGGTCTGCTTTTTTATAAAGCCGGATCTGGCATACCATTTGGTTACATAATACGACGCAGCAAGGATCAATATAAATGCAAACAAAAGCATTAACAATTTCAAAAAGCTGGCAAGTGCAGACTGACCCACTATAAACACAGACATATCTACACCTCCAGCTTCATTTTTACTTTTATTTGGAGATCTCCGTGATACGGATACCAAAGTTCTCTTCGATCACAACAACCTCACCCTTTGCCACAAACTTACCATTTACGAGAACATCTACCGGCTCTCCCGCAAGTTTATTTAACTCAATGATCGTTCCCGGTGAAAAATCAAGAATTTCCTTGATGGACTTATTGGAACGCCCCAGTTCTACCGTCACTTCCAACGGAACATCCATGATCAGATCAATGTTTTCCTGTTGCATCAGCGGACTGACCCCTGCATTAAACGGCTGGAACTGTGCAGGCTGAACATTAACATTTGGTGCCGGCATCATATACGGCTGTTGAGACATTGCCTGCTGCATCTGCGGTTGTGCCATTGCCTGTCCCATTGAATCCATTCCCATACCTCCTGTTACCATCTGCTGTGCAGGCACCGGCTGTACTGTCTGAGCCGGTGCAGCATCCTGCTGGGATTCCTCCTGCCCAAGACCTGCATCCCCAATAAATTTCCGATAAAGATCTCTTGCAAAATCAAAGGGATATAACTGCATGATCTGGCTGTCTACAAGATCTCCGATCTTCATCGTGAAAGATACCTGTACTAGCTCATCCGCCAGAAAACTGGATACCGTCACGTCATCAATACTGTCGTTTAAATCAACAACACTTGCTGTTGGCGGGCTGATATCAACCTTTTTGTCAAGCATTGAAGATAATGAAGTTGCCGCCGATCCCATCATCTGATTCATTGCTTCACTGATCGCACTCAGATGCAGCTCTGTCAACTCCCCGTCCGTGTTGGATCCATCTCCACCCATCATAAGATCGGTAATCACCTTCACATCGTGCTCCTTTAAAATGAGCACATTATTTCCCGAAATACCATCAATATATGAAATATGAATAAAAACACATGGCTTATCATACTGTGCAGATATTTCATTGATCGTCACATAGGAAACCTTTGGTGTTGTAATCGTCACCTTATTGTTCAACAGCGTAGACAATGTAGTCGCTGCGGTTCCCATGTTGATATTGGCAATCTCTCCAACCGCATCTCTCTCCGCATCTGTCAGTGTCATCGTCGATGTCGGTGCTGCCGTTGTTGTTGCAGCTCCCGCGGCTCCTGTCAACGCATCGATTTCTTCCTGTGATAACATTCCATCCATAGGTCTATTGCTCCTCCCTTATCACTGATGTCACCCGGACAGCGTAAGCATCCGAAATAGCACCAGGCAGTGCTCTAAATTTCTTAATATTACCAACGTACACATCCAGCTCGTCATCTACCTTAGAATCAAGCTTGATGATATCTCCTATCTGTATGTTCATAAAATCATTAACAGAAATGGTACTCTTTCCAAGCAATGCACGTATTGGTATCTTTGCACGACTGATAATACTCTCAATCGCTTCCTCATACTTGTCTCCATCCTTTTCCCTCATGGTGGAATACCAGTACTTGGTATTTAATTTATCAATAACTGATTCCACACATGAATACGGAATACAGATATTCATCAAACCTTCTACAGAACCGACCTTAACATTCATGGTTACGATCGCTGTCATCTCACTCGGAGAAATAAACTGTGCAAACTGAGAATTTGTCTCGATCCTCTCCAGCCGCGGTTCCAATGAAGTAACGCTCTGCCATGGATCCACCAGCAGACCGGTGCATACCTCCATGATACGTTCTAATATGATCAGCTCTATTTCCGTAAATTCTCTGGACTTTTCCAAAGGATTTCCGCCGCCTCCCAGCATACGGTCTACAATTGCAAATCCAAGATTGGATGCCAGTTCGATCAGTATGCTTCCTTCTAATGGTGCAAAATCCACAACACCCAGCAAAACCGGGTTGGATAATGCATTAGAAAATTCGGAATATGTATTAGCCTCTGCATTCATCACCTCAACCTGTACAGATTTTCTTAAATATGCCGGCAGATTTGTTGATAACAGACGACCATAATTTTCGAAAATAATCTCTAATGTACGAAGATGGTCCTTAGAAAACTTCGATGGTCTCGCAAAATCATAATCCTTCACCACCACCTTCGGGGTATCATCAATCTCATCAGGATTAATCTCACCACTATTTAATGCACTGAGCAAACTGTCAATCTCATCCTGCGATAAGACATCTCCCATTATCTTCACCTCACACCTGAACTCCCCTGACCCTTGTCTGAAGCTCAGCAAAAATTAGTCACTTCACAAAAACTCATTCATAATAATAGCACATTTCATACAAAAAGCAAATGCCTAATTATACATGAGATTCGTCAATGAAATCTCTACAACTGCTTTAGAATCCAGAAGACTCTGAATCTTGTCCAATGCTTCCTTCTTTACAACATCTTCCGAAATATCATCAACTGTATGTGACTGGATCACTCCACGGATCACATCCGTAAGCTTCGCTTCATTGGCTTTTAAGGTCTCATCGACATCCTTATAATCCTTTGCTTTCTTATTTAGGGAAATGGTATAACCATCCAGCATTGCATAATGCATCTTTCCATCATCACCAGATGCCAGATTTAATGTCTGCTGTGATTCAAAAGCAACAGAATACTGTTCCAGATCCTTCAAGGTATAATCCTGTACTCCCTCGGAATCTTCCTGATCAAGTTCAAGATTTAATACGGATGCCACCTGTGTGATCAGATTGTTGGTCTTCTGAAATGTCGGCAACATCACAAAGAACATGATAGCTGTTAAAATGACATTGATCACGGTTAATGCTGCAATAATTACACTAAAGATATTTTTCTTCATAACAATTTCATACCCCTTTTCATTGATTGTTGGAACACAGCGTTTAGTCAATATCGCTGTATATTTTAATCTCTACACGCCTGTTTTTGGCTCTGCCTGCCGCAGTAGAGTTATCCGCTACCGGATCTACATCTCCTCTTCCGGATGCCTCCATATGTTTCTCGCTCAATCCCTTTTCTTCCACGAAATACTCAAGAACCTTTGTTGCTCTTGCCGTTGACAGCCAGCGGTTGCTCGGGTACTCTCTGGTATGGATCGGATTGCTGTCGGTATGTCCTTCGATCTTGATCTGCCGGTTTTTATAATTTTTTAATATGTAAGAGACTCTGCTAAGGATCGTCTTTGCCCCGGAACGTATCTCTGCACTTCCCGAATCAAACAGCACACCACCGCTTAGAGAGATCATCACATATTGGTAATTTTCATCCATGGTAACACTGACGGAATCCTCGATACGGTTCTTTTCCGTACCTTCCACCACATCACTGTAAAGCTTTCTGGTATCCTTTTGCTGCTTTTTTTTCTCCTCCGCCATAGGATCGTCTGCGTCGGTGTCCTCCGCCGCCTTACCCATATCGGAATAATACTCGTCCAGATTATTTAACTGTGTGGCACCACTGGAAATCAGTTGTCCCTCACCTATGGCCTGCGCTCCACCACTAAATATGCTAAAGCTGTTGGACATAGAGGCGACCAGTTCGGAATACTTCACCTCATCCACAGAAGACATAGAGTACAACAGCACGAAAAAACACAGGAGCAGATTCATCAGATCCGAAAATGTGTCTTTCCACAGGTCGGTTTTGATTTCTTCCTCTTCTTTTTTTCTTGCCATTATGCCTCACCACCTTCAGCGGCTCCTCCATCACCATTTCCCATGTTCTCGCGAATCTGTGGTGAAAGGAAGGATTTAAGCTTCTCCTCGATCACACGAGGGTTCTCACCTGCCTGAATGGACAAAAGTCCCTCCACCATGATCTCTTTCATCGTGATCTCCAGGGCATTGTTCTGTTTCAACTTGAATGAAACCGGCACACAAAGCCAGTTTGCCAGAATAGATCCATAAAATGTCGTAATAATGGCAACACCCATGTTTGGTCCCAGCTTGCTCATATCATCCATATTGAACAACATGTTTACAAGACCCATCAGAGTACCGATCATACCCCAGGCAGGACCCATACTACCCAGATTTGCCCAAAACTGTATCTTTTCCTGATGACGACCGTCAATAGCTCCAAGCTCTGTCTCCATAATACTTCGAACCAGCTCCGGGTCAGTACCATCCACGATCAGCATGATGCCTTTCTTTAAAAACTCATCATCTACATCATTCGCCGCTTCCTCCAATGCCAGAAGTCCTTCCTTACGGGCAATATTGGACAAACGGATGATATTTTCAATGACATTTACCTCATCCGCCTTTGGTACCTTAAAAGCCAGCGAGATAGTCTTTACACACTTTCCCAGCTCCGGGATACTTTTCGCCTGTGTAAGCATACAGCCAAATGCGCCACCAAATGTTACGATAGCTGAAGCAGGATCCACAAAGTGACCAAATGCTGTAACTCCACCAGATGAAATAATACCGATGATACAACATGCGATACCAATGACAAGACCCACTATTGTAGCTATATCCATTTTTTCCACCACCTTATGTATGATTAGTCAATTCGAAACGAATTGCACTCACTCCTATATGATTTTACTAGATTTTTTACTTCTTGTCTACTTTCTTTTACAATTATTTTTTTACCGGTGGTCAGAGTAATGATCGTATCCGGTGTTTCTTCCACTGTTTCGATCAGATCTGCATTCACGGTAACACTTCCACCATTCATCTTTGTCACGTCGATCATGGCATAATTCTCCTTTTTATGATAGCTTGGCTTCCCTCTACGTTACGAGCATTTTCCCATATTCTAAAATGAGCGGTATTGTACAAAATACATACCGCCCATCTTCCACTTATTTTATCTCATGATATCTTATTTTAATGATAAAGACAACAATCATGAAACATTATCTCTTAAGGTTTACAAGCTCCTCCAGCATCGTATCGGATGTTGTGATAATTCTTGAGTTTGCCTGGAAACCACGCTGTGTTGTGATCATGTTGGTAAACTCTGACGCCAGATCCACATTGGACATCTCCAGAGCACCTACCGTAAGACTTCCGCTCTTGGAAACTTCCTCACCAATACCATCAAACAGACCGGAGTTTAAGGAAGCACGGAACAAACTCTCTCCCTCCGCCTCCAGACCGGACGGATTGGAGAATGTAGCAGCACAGATCTGCGCCAGGCATCTTGTCTCACCATTGGAATATTTACCATAGATCTTTCCTTCCTCATCAACGGAAATACCTGTCATGGTTCCGGCATAATTTCCGGCATTTTTGCCATCCTGATCTCCACGCTTATAGGTCACCTCACTGGTTCCGCCCTTGGAGAACTGGGTCAGAGTGGAGAAATCGACCTCTATACCGCCGTTGTCGTTTGTGGCATCATACTGCGGGAAAGTACTGTCATTACCTACATGCTCAGCATCCTCACCCTGATAAACAGCGAAGTTGACGCAATTGCCGGCATACTGCTTATTGCTTCGGTTTGCTGTAATAGAGCCGTCGGTTCCCACCGTCGCATCAACTGCCGCAAAGTTTCCTGACTGGCTGTTAAAAAGAAGCGGGATCGTACTGGAACTTAACGTAAACTCACCGGTATTCACATTGACACCGTTTTCAATTCCACTGGCCGGATCATTCACAGAAGTATCAATTCCAAATTTTGCACCCTTATTTCCAAAGGAAATCTGTGCACCACTGCTGGAATATTTCACAGAACCGTCCGCCTGTTCTGTCTTCTTTACAAAGATAGACTCTCCTTCCGAATTATATACATCAGCCACTCTTGCCGTGTACGGTACAACAGAACTTGTGGTGGTGGCATTCGGATCGGCCGGATCCTTTGTTATCATAAGCTTTGCAGTATAAAGCTCACCCAGCTTATCATAAAAACTGTATGTTACCGGTACACCACCGCCTGTAATATTTCCATTGGCATCTACGGTCGGAGTCAGATTCTTATCGTTTGGATCAATATTGCCCTGCAGGGTTGCCGCTGTCGTTGCAGTTGGTGCTGCGGATGTCTGCTGTGCTGTCATAATCTTAAGATCAGTCGCAATATCCTTTACAATATTGCCATCATCGTCAGCCATCCATCCCTGAACGATACCGCCATTTGTAGTACAATACAGATTTCCGGATGGATCAACGTTTAATGCACCGGACTTGGTAAAGAGCTGCTCTCCGTTTACATTAACAACCAGAAAAGACTCCCCGTTGATCGCCACATCAAGGGCACGGTTTGTTGTTGTAGTTCCACCGTTTTCTGTAATATTGGTCGTGATAGATGCAACCAGACCACCCAGACCGATCTGTTTCGCATTGGTTCCGGCTGTATTGGTCGTGCTGTTTGGACCGGTAGCCGGTGAAATCGTCTGATAAAACGTATCCGAGAAATTAACGTTGCTTGATTTAAATCCTACCGTATTTACATTTGCAATATTGTTACCAATTACATCCATTTTTGTCTGGTGTATTTTTAAACCTGCCACACCAGAGTAAAGTGATCTCATCATAATTAAACCCTCATTTCTGCACACATTATGTAATCACATCTCCCGTCAGGTGTGCCCTGCCAGAAGATACGCAGTCTCATAAGAGACGCATTTGCTGCAGGAATGTCACAAAGATCCATCTGTCAGTCAGGATCTCATGCCTCCAAAAGGTCCGGCATCTGACATTTCCTAAAATAAAATTATCCAATCACAGCGCCATCAATATTCGTGAATACGGAGTCCGAACTGTCTCCCAGTGCCGTTACCACCGTATTATTCTTTACATTAACAATAAACGCCAGATTATCAACCATCACCAAAGACTCCTGAATTCCTTTTTCCCGTGCCTTCGTTGTACCACTTTCCAGCCGCTCCATCTGTGTCTCCGACAAATTGATGTTGCGTCGTGCAAGCCGTTCGTTTGCATGTTTTGAAAATTTCAGTCTGCCGGCATTCTGTTTCTGTTCCGCCGTATCCAAAATCTGCTGAAAGGATACCTCTGTCTGGGAGGAATTCTCTCTGCCTGTGGCTGTTTTACGCTGTAAAAACTGGCCTGCCATCCTGTCAATGGAGGTGTAATTTTCATTCAGCTTATGCATAAACATCCACTCCCTCTGCTTTAAGCCTGCTCTGTTTCTTTGTCGGTATTCTCTGTTTTGTCCGTGTTCCCTGCATCCTTATCGGTGCCGTCCGTGACTTTGTCGGTATTTTCCGTATCCTTGCCTACCGTATCCGGGGTTTTTTCAACATTTCCCTTGATCGTAAGTGTAACGCTTGCATAATCAACCGTCTTGTTGACATCATCGAAGCCGATACCAACAACATACTTTCCAGCCGGAAGCGATGCAAGTACGCTCTTATCAATGGTTAAGACACCATTTTTGTAACTCATCTTACCGGCATCGACCTTAGTGGTCGTTCCATCCTCTGCCATCAATGCAACTGCCATACCAGACGCCTCATATCCGTTGGAACCCATATTAATGCCCTTGATCCTGATATTCTGTGGGTCATGATGCAGATAGGTTATCTCCTGCTGTTCCACCGAAGGCACATACTGGGAGATCAGATAATTATCGTCGATTACCTCAACAATATCGTCATAAGAATACATCTCTCCGTTTACTGATACATACGGCTTGTTGTTTTCCATTTTGACATACTCAACCATGCCCTGTACTTCCCGCTCGGCACCTGTATCCGATGTCTCCATGATACGTACCTGCTTTCCAACCAGTGTGTATGCCGAAGTATTTGTTGCTGTGCTGTTCAAATTCTGCATCTGCTCCAGAGATGAAAACTGTGCAAGCTGTGCTACATACTCTGTATTAGATTCCGGCTCCAGTGGGTCCTGATATTTCATCTGCGTTACCAGAAGCATGAGAAAATCATCCTTGTCCAATGCAGATCCTGTTTTCTTTTCAGTTTCCTGTGAGGTCTCTGAAATATTTACCTGACCGTTATCTACTGGTGCAACTAAACTCATATTAACTCTCCTTTCCTGCAATAAACTGCATTTTATGCTGTGAAGTCAACACTGGATCCCTGATCCATCATCACACTTCTTCGAACCTGTTCCTCTGCCTCATGACTGTTCTCTGTCTCCTCGTCCCCGGAATCGTATCGAAATCTGGATCTCTTACCGTTCCCCTGCTGGTAGTTCTTCTGATCACCGGTATCTGCCTGACCGCTCTGTGAAAATGCGAAATCAGAAACGGATACCTCAACCGCCTCTACCTTCAGGTTTTTCTGCTCCAGATTCTCACGAAGAGTGATCATCTGGCTTTCCAGTGCCGCCTTTGCCTCAGCATTCTGCACGGTAAAGCTTGCTGTCATCACGCCTTCCTTACTGCTGACCGTAAGAAGCATTTTCCCAAGACGTTCCGGACTTAACTGCATTTCCAGAGTAGTCGTTTCATCCCTCATGGAGGAATGGATCCGCTCCACAACCTGATTGACGATGTCAATCATCTGCTGCATATTGACCGGCTCCGGCACCTGTTCCACATTTGATGCCTGTACCATATTTTCCACAAAGTTCAAAACTGTCTGTGACTCAGTCACCGTAACCGGAGAACTCTCGAAATACGAGACCATCCCCTCTGAGCGGCTTTCTGTTTCACTACCGTTCTGGAATGCATTCTGCATCATAGCATCGTTGCTGACATCCGGCTCATTTTCACCGGAAACATCGGAAGACATCAGAATGGAAGTTTCTTTTGCCACCGGAAGCTTTTCCCTGCCGGTATCCTCTGACATCACCTGTCTGTTGACATCCCCTCCGGCATAAACGTCATCCGGAACGTTTGTTCCATCTTCTGTCATGAACGTCTCTGACGTGTCTCCGGATACCGGAACAGAATCCTCTGCCTGATATATTTTCTGGTTTTCCCCAGTCAGATCCGAAGTTGTATGCTCCTCAGTCACCGGAATATTTTCCGACCCGGATTCATGATCCACCGCACTGCCACCTGGCTCGTCGATCCATTTCTGTAAAATATCGCTGTCATCGAACTGGTCGGCTGTCATCTGGCTCAGCTGTTCTCCGGTAAGACCTGCAAGCTGTTTCCAGTCTGTCTCCAGCAGTCCGGCTGACAATTCCGAAAACTGCTGCATCATATCTTCATTTGTCAGAAGATCTGTCACATCATTTCCGCCATTTACCTGCACAACAAACTGCTGTAACACGTTCGGATCAAGCAGCTGCATCACTGTGATTCCCATAGAAGCAATCGTCTGCTGAAAAGCATCCTCGTCCAGATTTAAAACATCCTTCACGATGGTTTTCACTTCATTTTCTACCTGAATAAAATCATTTTTGGTAAAGTCTTTCGCTGCTGCATCCGGACATCTGACATCCGATTGCCGGGAAGCCTTCTGCGTCATCTGACGAACCTTATCATCCGCATTGTCACAGGCATCTGACCCCCGCATCACCGCATTTTTATCCGGTGCATTTCCGGTTTTCTCTGTTGCTGACGCAATTTTGCTGTTTCCGGAATTCTTCATATCTGACATAACTTTATGAAAATCTCCGGAATTCCCTGAGGAATTGACCATATTGACTGACGATGCGGCCAGATTTGTATCCGGCATGATCGCACTCAATTTCTGCATCTTTTCACCTCCTTTTCTTAAAATATCTATGTCAACGGAAATATCCGCAGACAACTAATCTACTGCTGAGATCTTTTTGGTGATCTGTGCTGCGTAAGCACTATCCATCTGCTCCAGGATCGCAGCCGCTTTTTTCTCCTGCATGTTCTGCAGAATATCACATACCAGATCAAGATCCTCTGACATTTCAGCTAATCTTGTGGCTGCCGCTGCCGCATCCATATTGGCATAATATGTACCAAGAGTTTCTGCTTTCTTGGAATACTGCTGTTTTTTGAGTACCTGACGGTATATCTTCTCCGCATTTTCCGGCTGGATCTGCTCGTAATACTGCTGGTATTCGGAGATGTCCGGTGCCTTTTCATTAAAAACGACCTTTTCATCAAACTCCTGAACCCGTTTATTAAATGCATCCTCAGAATCCTTGTACTTCTGAAGCTTTTTCACCTGTGCTTCCAGATCAGAAATATAATCAGCATTTGCATCGGTCGTTCCGTTTTCGGAATCCAGCTGGCTTTCCAGCTCCTTTATCCTGGCATTGGCGGACTTCAAGGTGGTATATTCATAGTTTCCTTCCTTTGCCTGGTCTTCCTCAGATGGCACCGGCAAAATATGGTTGACCACCGGTACATCCTTTAATACCGGATAAAGCACATTACTTCCGATCCCGCCAACATCAAACTTGATCAGACATGCAAAGATGATCAGCCAGATAGCAATGATCGCAAGGACGATCAGCACAGTCACAACCCGGCTCCCACCTTTTTCTCTGTCTAACATATTATCGTCATTTTTTGCCATTATACTTACCCCTCTCTATCTGCTCCCTGACCAAACCGGAAGCTGACCAATTCGTTGATTTCTTTTTGTTCTTCCGCATTTACTTCTTTTTTGAATTCTTCAAAAGCACGTTCTTTGAGCTTTTCGTATGTTTTTCGTTCTTTCATGGCATCGTTTAGCTTATTTCTTGCCTGATCGGTCTTTTTCTGCTGATGAACTACGGCAATCTTCTGCAAATTAATATTATATTTGATATTTTCCACAGCATCTTCCAGCTGGCGGATCTGCAGCAGTTCCAGTACATCACTAACCTGCTGTCTGAGCTGTTCCTGAAGATCGTCCTTACGCCGTTCAAGCTGATGAAGCTTTTCCTGCTGTCTGTGGAGCTCTGCCACCTGCACAGCATATTCCGCCTTTGCCTGATCTTCCAGTTTCTGCTTGATCTGCAGAATGCTTTCCATGGAAAAAATAAATCTTGCCATTATGACTACCCTTCACTAACATCCTCGTCTGCCTGTTCCGGAAAAAGTTCTTCCAGAAGACGGATACTCTCCTCAAATGTGAGTTTTTCATAAACATCCTGCTGCAAAAACCCATTAACCGCATCAATCTTTGACAATGCATAATCAATGGACGGATTAGAGCCTGCTTTGTAAGCACCTATATTTACAAGATCTTCCGCCTCGGAATAGGTTGCAAGGACGTTTTTTAAATTACCTGCAGCTTTTTTGTGCTTCGGATCAACGATGCTGCTCATGACACGGGAAATACTTTGGAGTACATCAATCGCCGGATAATGGTTTTTCTGTGCGATCTTGCGATCCAGCACAATATGACCATCCAGAATACTTCGGGCCGTATCTGCAATCGGTTCATTGAAGTCATCTCCATCCACCAGTACCGTATAAAGTCCGGTAATGGATCCTTTATCGGAACGCCCTGCTCTCTCCAAAAGCTGCGGCATCTCTCCATATACACTCGGCGGATATCCTCTGGACACCGGCGGCTCGCCGGAAGCAAGTCCGATCTCTCTCTGAGCCATGGAAAAACGCGTCAGGGAATCCATCATCAACAGTACATCCCGCCCCTGATCCCTGAAATATTCTGCAACGGCTGTTGCCGTCATAGCTGCTTTTTTACGGATCAGTGCGGGCTTATCAGAAGTTGCCACGATCACAACCGACCGTTTCATACCTTCCGGTCCCAGATCTCTCTCAATAAACTCCCGCACCTCTCTTCCCCGCTCGCCGATCAGTGCAATCACATTAATATCTGCTTTCGTATTCCGGGCAAACATTCCCATCAGGGTACTTTTTCCAACACCACTGCCCGCAAAAATACCGATTCTCTGTCCTTTACCAACAGTGATCAATCCATCCACTGCCTTTACTCCCAGAGGAAGTACCGTGTCGATCAATTCCCTCGTCAGCGGATCCGGCGGCTGTGCCTGAACCGAATAACCGGTAGTGCAGTGAAGCTCTGAACCATCAATGGGATGTCCCAGTCCATCCAGAACCTTTCCCAGAAGTTCATCCCCCACCATTACTTTCAGGGGTGCACCTGTATTTTCCACCCGGCTCCCCAGTCCCACACCTACTGTCTGGTCATATGGCATCAAAAGAACCCTGTCATCACGAAACCCCACAACTTCCGCATTGATCACCTGACTTTTATCCTGCGTGATAATATGACACAGATCATTTAATCTGGCAGAAGGTCCTATGGACTCCACAGTCAGCCCTACTACCTTGGCAACCTTCCCAAGCTTCTTTTCATAGGATTGGTTCAACAAAATATTATATTTTGACAGATCAATATCAACCATCCCTTTTCCTCCCCGGTTTCTTACATAATCGTCAGCATCCGGATCTGATCCTGCAGATTCTGCAGCTGCACATCGAGACTGCAGTCAATGATCCTCTGATCCGTTTCTATAATACACTGATTTTCCTGCAGGCTGTCATCCTCTGTAATATCAAATTCCACGCCTTCCGATACACATTTTTTCAGTTGTTCTTTATATGATGAAACCCGCAGGATATCCTGCTTGGAAACTCTTAAATTGATCGTTTTTGTTTTTTCAAGCTGATTTAACGCCTGATGGATCAGATATACGATCACATTCTTTTTGTCCTGACAGACCACACCTGTAATCTTCTGGATCAATGCAGCCATAATCTCTGCGTATTTTGGTTCCAGAGCTTCTTCCTGTTCCTTCAGTGCCTGTCTCTCCTGCTCCATCTGCTGGCGGAACTTTTCAGCCGCTTTCTGCAGACGTTCCTGAGCCTCAGCCTGTCCCTGTTCAAATCCGGCGCTTCTGCCTTCCTCCACTGCCTGCTCCCGAAGCCGATCCGCCTCTGCTCTCGCACTCCGAAGAAGAACATCTGCCTCACTGCGGGCATCCGCCAATATCGCTTCCTTCTCCCGCGAAGTCTCCTCCTGCATTTTCTGACGTTCCTCCTGGCGTACATCCTCCATATTGAGCACATTCATGCCTGACTGAAATCCTTCCGGTATCTCCTGTGCTGCAAGCTCCTCCCCGTCTTCTGCCGGAGAGTTCTGCCTCTGCAGCAGGAGCGGTGCAAACTCTGCCACATGCTCATCGGAATCAATCACCCGGGCATCCTTCTGATCCATCTGAAAATATACTGACTTTATCACATTAGACAACGATCTCGTCACCTCCACCTCTGGAAATGATGATCTCTGCAGAATCCTCAAGCTTTCTGATAATATTTACAATCTTCTGCTGTGCTTCCTCAACATCCTTCATACGAACCGGACCCATAAATTCCATGTCCTCTTTGATCATTGTAGCAAGACGTTTGGAAAGGTTATTAAAGATAAGATTCTGAACCTCCTCATTAGACCCCTTCAGGGCAACCGCAAGTTCATTATTATCAACCTCACGAAGTACACGCTGTACAGAACGGTCGTCCAGTGACAGGATATCCTCGAATACAAACATCTTCTTGCGGATCTCGTCTGCAAGTTCCGGATCCTCGATCTCCATACTCTCCATAATATGCTTCTCTGTACCACGGTCTACGGTATTTAAGATATCAACAATCGCATCTACACCACCGACGATCGTATAATCCTGATTTACAAGAGAAGCAAGCTTCTGTTCCAGCACCTTCTCCACTTCCTTGATCACATCCGGAGATGTACGATCCATCTGGGCAATTCGTTTGGCAACATCCGTCTGTTTGTCCGGAGACAATGCTGAAATGATCACGGAGGCCTGTGTCGATGACAAATAAGACAAGATCAATGCGATCGTCTGTGGATGCTCGTCCTGAATAAAGTTTAGAAGCTGGCTGGCATCCGTCTTCCGAACAAACTCAAACGGACGAACCTGCAGTGATGCCGTAAGCTTGCCGATAACATCCCTTGCCCTTTCTGCACCCAAAGCCTTTTCCAGAAGATCCTTGGCATATCCGATACCACCTTCCGCAATATACTGCTGAGCCAGACACACCTCGTAAAACTCATCCATTACTTTATCCTTAACCGCCGGGGAAACACTTCTTGTATTTGCAATTTCCAGCGTGATCTGCTCAATCTCATCCTCTTTGAGATGCTTAAAAATTGATGATGACTTGTCCGGACCCAGTGCGATCAAAAGGATCGCTGCCTTCTGGATTCCTGAAATTTCTTCTGACTTTGCCATTTTCACCCTCCATTTCTGTCAAACAATGACAGCTTTTTGTTTTCCATTTATAGCGGATAAAGGAATTGCAACTGCAATTCCTTTATCCTATTCTGTCTGATCAATCCCAGTCATCTGTGATCCAATTACGCAGAAGCTGTGCAACTGCCTCCGGATTTTCATCCACAAATTTTTCGATCATCTTTCTGGTCTCAGACTTTTCGCTGAATTCAATATCCTCCAGCGACTGATTTTCTTTGGTTGTTGCAAGGAGCTGCTCTACGGAAAGCTCCGGCTCTTCATCCGCAACCGCTACCGGTGCTGTTCCGCGAACAACTACAAAGATCAGCAGTGCGACGATCAGTACCGCCAATATGATCATCAGATAATCAGAAATGCTCCTGCTCTTTGTCGTTTTTTCTACAAACTTCGGAACTTCATATCCTACTACAGTAATAGATCCCTCATTCACTCCGGATGCACTGGCAAGAAGCTGGATCTCTGAGTTTGGTACTGTAAATGTATTGGTAGTATTATTCTGTGCCATAAACTCATCAAAGGTCATATTATCCAGTGTACCGTCTTTTTCTAACTGCTCTTCATCATATACCTTATATCTGGTCACTACAATACCAAGGGAAGATTGATCCAGCTGGATCGCAGGTTTCTCCTGTTTGATATTTTCAATGGTTTCATCGGTCAGCAGTCCTGTCAGCTTCTCATATTCCTGGGAAGAACTGTTGGTATTTCCATCGTTTAATACATAATCGGTCTCATCATTGTCATTGGAATCCGTTCCCGGAACTCCGCTGACCGTACCGGCAGATCCCTCATTGGTAGAATGCACATAATTGGTCGGATACCCATAGTCCCTTCCATCTGCCACGCTGTATTTTTTGGTCAGGGTCTCCACCTTGTTCATATTGAACTGAATGCCCTGTGTGCCAACCTGAACATCATCGTAGCCACAGCGTACCAGAAGATCAACAAGATTGGAAGCGATGGTATTTCGCAGACGCTCACAATACTCTGTCGTACCTCCGGTAAGATCTCCCCCCAGACCATCACTGGTAAAACCATTATAAAGACAATTTCCATCGTAATCATTGATAATGACATGATCCACATCCGTACCGACGGCATTGGCAAGCCAGTATGCAAGATTTTGTGCTGCATCAGAAGTCAACTGCTTTTCGTTTTTCTTGTTGACATCCACCATCGCCGTTACCGATGTCACATTTTCCTCGTCCAGAACGCTGTATGTACTCTCCGGAACATCAATAAACACCTTTGCATCATCAATAAAGGAGTACTGAACCATGCTGTTTTTCAGCTCTGTCTGAAGTGCCAGTACTCTTTTCTGATCTTTCTCACTCTCCGTTGTAGAAATACTGTTATTAAAGGCATCGTCCCATGTATAACCTTTGTCTGTAAGATTATTATCACTCATGCAGTAAAAGGCTTTGGTCATATCCTCATCATGCACATAAAGGGTAAGACCATCCTTGGAACTTTTGTTTGCAATGCCTTCGTCGTCCAATGCCTGCACCATGCTGGATGCATCTTCCAGATTGCCAAACTGCTGGAATCTGCTCCAGGTAGGTCTCGATACCAGATACGCCATCACACCGATCAGAACAAGAACAACACAGATCACAGAAATAATGATCGTCTTCTGTCTGCTGGTATATCTATTCCAAAATTCCACAAATTTTGCCGGAATTTCCTGTATTCTTTCTTTCATATTTGCAACTCTCCTAACATTTGTCTATATCATAAAAATTGATTTTCGGTCTACGCTGTTTCCAATGTTTTATTATACATTAAAACTGCAGATTCATCAATTCCTTATATCCAGACATAAAAGAGTCTCTTACGGCAACCACATACTGCAGCGAAATGTTGGCCTTCTGCTGTGCGATCTGTAGGTCATGAATGCTCTCGGTCTCGCCCATAGAGTACTTCATTTCCTCAACCTCTGCCGCATTACTGTAATCATTCGCGTCACTGATCATATTGGATGCGGAATCAAATAAGGCTTGAAACGCACCGTTTCTTTGTACTACTCCGGATGTGGTATCATCCAGTGATGACGTAACCTCCGGAACCTTAAACGCATTGATCAGATCGACATTTGATAGGGCTGATAATTCCATATGTATTCTCCATTCTGCAACAGCTTTGCTATATGCTCCGCAGCAAAACTGTCTTTTTTAGTCAGCGTTCTTCCATCCGTGGACTACGCTGATTGGACCTTCTTCTACTTTCCAACCTCCAGCGCCTTCAACGCCATACCCTTTGCGGCATTAAAAGCTGTCACATTAGCCTCGTAAGATCTACTCGCATCGATCATATTAGTCATTTCTGTCACTGTATTGACATTCGGGTAAGTGACATAACCATTTTCGTCAGCATCCGGATTGGAAGGATCATAAACCATCCTGCACTCTGTCTCATTGTCCTCTGCGATCTGACGGATCTTAACACCGTTTCCAACCTTGCCATACATTCCGGTTGCAGAAGTAAGGGCATCATCAAAAGAATAATATGCCTTCTCCTGAAAAACAACTGTTTTGCGCTTGTATACATTGCCATCGGCATCCCGGGTGGAATTCACGTTGGCAATATTTTGTGAGATCACATCCAGTCGTGTTCTCTGTGCAGTCATACCACTGGCACTCACATCAAATGCGGAAAATACTCCCATATTTTTCATCCTTTCCTGATTATTCATTTAACGTATATAATAGCTGCAGCACTTAAGCTCCGCCGCCACTCTTGCAAACACTGCGCAGTCTTGAAAACTCCTGCGAAATCGAATCAAGCACCGTATAATACTTGATCTGATTCTGTGCCATATAGGAATTTTCTGTATCAATGTCAACATTATTGCCATCCAGACGATAGCTCACTGTGCTGTAATCAGTATACACACTGCCATTGAGCAGATCAAGCTCTGCATCAGCGACCTCATCATCCAGTGACACACCGCCACTCAACTGATCCTCCAGATAACTCTGAAAATTGACATCCTTTCTCTTGTAAGTAGGGGTATCTGCATTTGCTATATTGTTTGAGATCACAGAATGACGAAGCCAGCTGGCATCCGCAGTCTTTTCCAGGATATTGATATAATTATATGCACCCGATGAAATCATCAAAAACCTCCTCACACTTGACAAATTATGTATGCTAACTCTGTCTTTCATTTCTATAAACACAATTATACTACATACAATTATAAAGAAAATGACAAAAAAAACAAGACCTATTTAAAGATTTTGCTCCTCCATACAGCACCGGATCATTTCCGGCGTAAATAATTCGTTCAGCAGATGAATGCTTGTCCCTTTCATTCCTCCGGATCTGGTTCTGATGATTCCGGCACTCTCACACTTTTTCAGACCATTAACGATCACCGATCTGGTAATCCCCACCTGATCGGCAAGCCTGCTGGTGATCAGCATATTGTTTTGTGATTCCTCCAGCTCATCCAGTACATAAAGCATCGCCTTTGCTTCCAGCCGGGACAGAGTACGGATTGCCGCCCTGACATCATTTTCCTTATGCTGCTCTTCGGAAAGCTCTTCACTCTCTGCTCTCTGCATGGCAAGTCCGATCACCGTCATGCCATACTCCATTAATATAATATCGTCGATAGAAAAGGCTTCCGACCTGCGGTACACAAAAAGCGTCCCCAGTCTCTTTCCTGCCATATTGACCGGAGCAACCATCGCCTGATACTCCTGCACTTTTGGAAAATCAAATCCAAGGGTCAACAAATTCACATTTTCTTTGGTAGACAATATATTTAATAACCGTTCATGAGTATCTTTTTCCAAATACTCTCCGTAACTGATATCCTGCATCTGTGGTATCACCGGAATATCCTTACGCAGTCTCATTCCCAGCATCTTACCCTTACGGCTGAGAAGAAGCACATTAACCTCCATCTCCTGGGACAGCATCCGGCAAAAATCATTGAAATCAACTTTGTCTGATTCCTGCCGGTTCAACAAACGGTATATTTTACGCGTTTTATCTAAAAGTTCTAAGCTCATGGCACCTCACTATTTTTCCTTCGGCTTTGCTTCCACATAACCGCACTGCTCATCCATGCATACCAGTTTACTTCCCTTTTCCAGCATAATGCCGCCACACTTCGGACATTTCTTTTTCGACGGCTTCTGCCAGGTCATAAAGTCACATTCCGGGAAATTCATACAGCCGAAATACCTTCTGCCCTTCCGGCTCATTTTCATGACAAGATCCCCACCGCATTTCGGACAATCCACACCGATCTTTTCAAAAAACGGCTTTGTATTGCGGCATTCAGGAAATCCCGGACATGCAAGGAACTTTCCATGAGGTCCGTATTTCACTACCATATTTCTGCCACACTCTTCACAGATCACATCAGTGACTTCATCCTCTATGGTTATCTCCTCCAGTTCCTTCTGGGCGATATCAACCGCCTCTTTCAGATCCGGATAGAAATTTTCAATGACCGTCTTCCATTTGACGGTTCCATCCTCCACGCAGTCTAAAAGACCCTCCATCGCTGCCGTAAAATTTACATCTACAATACTTGGGAAGGATTTCTTCATGATACTATTGACAACCTCTCCCAGCTCTGTTACATACAGCTGTTTCTGCTCCTTCGCCACATAATGACGGTTGATGATCGTGGAGATCGTCGGCGCATAGGTGCTTGGACGGCCAATGCCCAGCTCCTCAAGTGTTTTTACCAGGGAAGCCTCTGTAAAATGTGCCGGCGGCTGTGTAAAATGCTGCTTCTTTTCCAGGTTCTCAGCCTTCATAACGGCACCTTTTGTAATATTTTTGGACAATTTTTTCTTTTCAACTTTGTCTTCCTCGGTCTGATATACATTCAGGTATCCCGGAAAAGCAACCTTGGAAGAAGCCGCCGTGAAGCGGTATTTATCGGTATCAATCTTTACTGATGTGGTTTCGTATGTCGCTGCTGACATCTGACTTGCCATAAAACGCTTCCAGATCAACTGATATAATCGGAACTGATCCCTGTTCAGCGACTCTTTCACCTGAGCCGGTGTCAGATCAATATAAGAAGGACGGATCGCCTCATGGGCATCCTGGATCTTTTTGCCGGATTTCTTCCCGGCAGTACCATCCGCCAGATATTCCTGTCCATAATTTTCCGTAATGTAATCCTTGGCTGCTGCCTTTGCCTCCTCACTGATACGGGTGGAATCTGTACGAAGATATGTGATCAGACCAATGCTTCCTCTGCCCTTTACAGCCACGCCTTCATAAAGTCCCTGTGCCAGACGCATGGTCTTTTGTGTGGAAAAGTTCAAAGTTTTGGCTGCCTCCTGCTGCAGCGTACTTGTCGTAAACGGCAGCGGAGCCTTTTTGGTTCTCTGGGACTTTTTGACATCCTCCACATGGAAGCTGGACTTTTCCAGCTCCGCAATGATCTCATTCATCTTCTTCTCAGACTCAATGGTCATTTTCCTGGAATGGGTGCCATAAAACTCTGCGTTTAATGGCTTCTTCTCGCCGTCCATATAAAAATCTGCATTTAACGTCCAGTATTCCTTTGAAATAAACGCATTGATCTCAGCGTCCCGGTCTGAAATGATACGCAGAGCAACTGACTGTACACGGCCGGCACTTAAACCGCGTTTTACCTTCGCCCACAAAACCGGACTGATCTTGTAACCTACCAGACGGTCCAGAACACGTCTCGCCTGCTGGGCATCCACCAGATCCGTATCAATCGGTCTTGCCTGCTTGATCGCCTGCTTTACTGCATTTTTCGTGATCTCATTGAAGGTGATACGGCTTGTATTTTTGTTTTCCAGCTTTAATGCTGTCATCAAATGCCATGAAATCGCCTCTCCCTCGCGGTCCGGGTCGGTTGCGAGATATATTTTGTCTGCCTTTTTTACTTCCTTACGAAGCTTGGCAAGTAATTCTCCTTTTCCACGGATGGTAATATATTTGGGCTCAAAATCATGATCCACATCAATTCCAAGCTGACTTTTCGGTAAGTCCCTGACATGTCCGTTGGATGCGATCACTTCATATGAACTTCCAAGAAATTTTTTAATGGTTGTCGCCTTTGATGGTGACTCGACAATTACAAGATTTTTTGCCATTTTCTACATACCATCCTTTCACATTGCAGGGCTGTCAGCACCTACAATACTATTGCATAACACTGGTTTCCGATCTGTCTCACAACTCCCTTAAGTTCCATGGAAAGTAACAGATCCATGATCCTCTGCAGGGATAATCCGGACATCCGGACAAGCTCCGATATATGAATCGGCTCTAAACCTAAATAAGAATACACTATTTTTTCAGACGTTTCAAGCATAACCTCACATTTTTTCTTCCGGACAGACGCATCTTCGTCCATAAATATCCCCAATCCGTCAAGAATATCCCTTGTTTTGGCAACCAGTGCAGCACCGCTCTGGATCAGACGGTTACTCCCACTGTAACAGGGATTGTAAATGTCACCCGGCACCACAAATACTTCCTTTCCCTGATCCAGGCCAAGCTCTGCCGTGATCAGGGATCCGCTTTTTTCACCGGCTTCAATCACCAATATCCCATCTGCCAGTCCGCTGATGATCCGGTTTCTCATAGGAAAATTAGCCGGATAAGGAGGCATGCCGCAGCAAAACTCAGAGATAACACCCCCATTTTCCTGCATCAGCATATAGCTTTCAATATGATCATCCGGATAACACCGGTCAATCCCGCATCCAAGCACACCGTATGTCCTGCCACCTCCCACAGTCAGCACTCCCTTTTGTGCTGCAATATCAATTCCCCGTGCCAGCCCGCTCACCACGGCGATCCCGTTTTCCGCAAGCTCCCGGCCAAATCTGCCTGCAGTTTGAATCCCTGCATAACTGGCATTTCTGGCTCCTACCACAGCTATGGCAGGAATATTTTCATCCAGAAGATTTCCTTTATAGAATAGTGCATAGGGCGGATCTGCTATGTGTTTTAATTTCTCCGGATAATCCGGATGCTCCAGCCAGACAAACCGGATCCGGCTGGAGCAAAGCTCCTCCCATTTTCTTTGCAGCAGGTCTGTTTGTCGTGACGATATCAGAGCCTCGATATCTCTGGGGCGAAGTGAAGCAATCTGTTCAAGCTGCTCCTTTTGTGCCTTAAAGATCTCTTCCGGAGTGCCAAAATACTCCAGCATTGCCTTGATTTTGCGGCAGCCGATCCCACGGATATCCGACAGCCAAAATTCATACAGGGGTTCTCTCATGACCGTCCCCCCTCTCCCCAATAGCGTCTGTCGATAGAACGATAAAATACAGCCTCCGAAATATGCTCCTTCTCGATCCTCTCACTTCCTGCCAGATCTGCAATGGTTCGTCCGACTTTTAAAATCTTATGATACGCTCTGGCACTAAATTCCATTTTCCGGAAGATAAGCCTCATATAATCGGATGCTTCCTGGGACATCACACAGTACTGCTTCACTTTCTGCGGAGTCAAATCCGAATTGTGGCAGAATGCTTCCCCCTCATAACGCTTCCATTGAAGCTTCTGTGCCTGCTCCACCCGCTGCCGTATCACGGCAGAGCAGTCCGGCTCCTTTGTATTATCATTTTCCAGATGGTGATATTCTAACGGCATCGTTTCGGTGCAGATATCGATCCGGTCCAACAAAGGACGGCTGATCCTGCCAAGATATCTGTGCACCTGTCCCGGGGTGCAGCTGCATTTTCTGCGGTCCGGATACCAGCCACAGCGGCATGGATTCATCGCTGCCATGAGAAGCGTATGTGCCGGATAGCGGCAGCTTCCCCTCAGCCTCGATACATGCACCCAGCCTTCCTCCAGAGGCTGTCTGAGCACCTCCAGCGTATTCCGTTCAAACTCCGGCAGCTCATCCAGAAATAAGACACCTCCCGACGCCAGACTGATCTCCCCCGGTGTGGGATAGGCTCCCCCTCCGATCAGTGTCCGCTGGGTTGCAGTATGATGGGGAGACCGGAATGGACGCTTTGTGACCAGAGGCTGCTTGTCCGACAGCAGCCCTGCTACGCTGTAGATCTGTGATATCTCCATCTGCTCCTCAAAGGACATGGCCGGCAGGATTCCGCTCATCCTCCCGGCAATCATGGATTTGCCGGAACCCGGCGGCCCGATCAGCAGCAGATTATGCATTCCTGCTGCCGCCACCTCCGCCGCCCTTCTGGCAGTTTCCTGCCCCAGCACCTCCCGGAAGTCCTTTTCATTCTGCGGCTGTTCTGAGACCGGATGTACCGCCGGCCGATATATAAAGTCATTCATATCATCTGTTTCAAGAATGTCAATGACCTGCCGTAGCTTTCTGACTCCGATCACCTGTATCCCGGGCACGACCGCTGCCTCCTCCTGGTTCTCCTCTGCCACGATACAGTATCGGACTCCATGTTCCAATGCCGTATAAACCATAGGAAGCACACCGTTAACCGGACGCACTTCTCCCTCTAAGCTCAACTCTCCAATGAATAAAATGCCGCCGAAATCCGGTTTGGAAACGTAACCGTACGCAGACAAAACCGCAACTGCAATGGCCAGATCATACCCTGTACCATCCTTACGTATGTCTGCTGGCGAAAGATTGACCGTCACCCTGCGGGGAGGAAATCGAAATCCCGTGTTCTGCAGTGCCACGCGGACTCGTTCCTTTGCCTCCTTTGTTTCACAGGAAAGGTCTCCGACCAAAGAAAATACCGGCAGTCCATCTGATATGTCTGCCTCGATCTGTACCATGTGCCCTTCAATCCCCTGAATGGCCACACTGAATGTCTTACTGTACATATAAACTCCTTTCACCTGTGGCAAAAGAAGCTTCCCCCAAATATCAAAAAGACAGGTTTCACGACGTTCTGTCACAAAACCTGTCTGCCGTTTTCAGCATTATAGCACCGTTGTCATCAAAATACAATCCCCGCTATTTATCCAGTATCTTTTTGATCTCGTCCATAAAGATACTGACATCCTTAAACTCGCGGTAAACGGACGCAAACCGTACATAGGCAACCGGATCCAGCTTCTCCAGATGATCCATCACAAGCTCCCCAATATAACTGCTGGGAATTTCCCTCTTTTCCTGATTAAAGATCTCTGCTTCCACCTGATCAACCAATGCATTCATCTGGTCAATGGATACCGCACGCTTATGACAGGAACGAAACACACCACTCTCGATTTTTGTCCTATCGTAGCTCTCTCTGCTTTGATCCTTTTTGATCACCACCAGCGGAATCGCTTCTACTTTTTCGTAGGTGGTAAAACGCTTTCCGCATTTATCACATTGTCTCCTGCGCCGGATCGATGAATTATCATCTGCCGGTCTGGAATCAATAACTCTTGTATCGTCCTCCCCGCAATACGGACATTTCATGCCTTGTACCTCCATCTTTTGTTCTTAGCAACATTATCATCCAAACAAACAAAAAATGCAAGCAGATATTTTACTCGTCCCATTGGCATTTTCGCAGACATTTGTCCCGCTCCACCTCCACAAGAACAACATCTGTACCAATCCGCTGGATCCGGTCATAGGGAATGATATATTCCTGATCCCTTCCCAGTATCCCAAACACTTTGCACGGTCCCGGTATGATCAGACTGCAGATCCGACCTGTTTTTACCTCAAAATCCACATCGCATATATTCCCCAGCCGTTCCCCGTCACAGATATTGATCACTTCTTTTTCCCGCATTTCCGACATCCGCATAAAGATCACCATGCCCTTTCCGGTACCTGCTGCTTATGTGCCGCAGGTGTACTATATACACAATAGATTTTATGCAGATCATGGGACTCTATGCAAGATAATTTTTCATGGAACGGAGTGCACGTTTTTCCAGTCGGCTCACCTGTGCCTGTGAAATCTGTATTTCCTGTGCTACCTCCATCTGAGTTTTGCCTTCAAAATATCTCATTTCAATGATCCGGTGTTCTCTCTGGCTTAAGCGGTCAATCGCTGCTTTTAATGAGATCTGCTCAATCCATTTCTCTTCCTTGTTTTTTTTATCGCTGATCTGATCCATAATATAAAGATTATCTCCACTCTCCGCGTATACCGGTTCATATAACGACACCGGACTCTGAATGGCATCCAGTGCAAATACAATGTCCTGTGCCGGGATCTGCAGCTTTGCTGCCAATTCCTCGATCGTAGGTTCCTTATCGGAATCTTTCATCATTGATTCTTTCGTATAAATCGCTTTATAAGCAGTGTCCCGGATGGAACGGCTGACGCGGATGCTGTTGTTATCCCTGAGATATCTTCTGACCTCCCCGATGATCATCGGTACAGCATACGTGCTGAATTTTACATTTAAGGTAGTGTCAAAATTATCAATTGCCTTCATCAGTCCAATACAACCGATCTGGAACAGATCATCTACATTTTCATTGGAACCGGAAAATCTCTGAATAATGCTTAATACCAGTCTCAGATTTCCTTTAATAAACTTCTCTCTCGCCCCTTTGTCCCCTTGTTGTATTTTTTCAAACAGCTCCGTTTTTTCCTCATTTGTCAACAATGGTAACCGGGATGTATTTACCCCGCAAATCTCTACTTTATACATTGCCATGAGCGTTCTCCATTCTGCGAAGGAATTTCTGTGCAGCCAGACTGCCGTGAGACGCCGGTAAAGATACCGGCTATGTAAGTAGGATTTGCGATTTCGTTTATTTTATACCTGTTCCAGCCGCAGGATTTCTTTTTTCAGCCGCTTCATGATCTTTTTTTCCAGACGGGAAATATAAGACTGGGAAATACCAAGGATATCTGCCACCTCTTTCTGCGTCCTTTCCACACCGTCTTTGGTATTGAGACCAAAACGCATCTCAATGATCATGCGTTCCCGTTCTCCCAGCTTATCCAGTGCCATCCGCAGAAGCTTTTTGTCCACCTCCTCCTCCAGATTTTTGGAAATAATATTTTCATCGGTTCCAAGTATATCTGAAAGCAATAGTTCATTACCATCCCAGTCCACATTCAGCGGTTCATCTATGGATACCTCCAGTCTTACCTTATTATTTCTTCTCAGATACATTAATATCTCGTTCTCGATGCAGCGGGAAGCATAGGTCGCAAGCTTTATATTTTTCAAGGGATTAAAGGTATTGATCGCCTTGATCAGTCCGATGGTTCCGATAGAGATCAGATCCTCCACACCGATTCCCGTATTGTCAAACTTTTTGGCAATATAGACCACCAGCCTCAGATTGTGCTCGATCAGACGGCTTCTGGCACTCTGATCCTCCTCGGTACCAAGCATTTCCAGAACCCGGTTCTCCTCCTCCCTGCTAAAGGGTGCCGGCAGGATCTCTGCCCCTCCGATATAATGGATCTCTCCTCCTTTCTTCGGAAAAAACCATCCTCTAAGCTCCGGCATAATCCGAAGCTGAAATTTATTTGGCATGCTTATTTTTATCATTTCTTCATCCTTTCCATTTACTTTCTGCCATACATGATCAACTGTACTGCAGAATCTTCTGATAATTGCGGACTCACCGCCGCCAAAAAATCTCTGGCACAAAACCCATCCTGCAGAACAAGGAACGGAATACGGTACGCCGGCAGGATTCCATCGCCTCCAATCGAGTGAAATGGAATCAAAAGCGGTGCCTGATTTTTTTCCACATCAAGCTCTTTCGCCAGTTTCTGTGCCATGATCATAACCCGCTCCCCACTGTAGGGACTCACGAGACAGTTTCCCGTGTCGATCATAACCCGCAGGGGATACCGTTTCCCATCCTCCAGGACAACCTCGCCGTCCTGGATCCCTGACCGCTTATCCTCCTGTCGCAGATAACGCTCCATAATCAACAACACAAACCAGACACCAAAGGTTCCGGCAAAGATCATCCATATGCCGGACAGACGTCCATTGCCCAGCCATTCCCGGCACACAAGAAGTGCACCTCCGGTCAGCAGACTGACCTGAAAAAACTGGAACAGATCCTTTAACAACTCACCGATCTGTCTTTCCCGGAAGGTGACCTGAAGCATTTCCACCGCTATGATCACTGCCGGTATCACAAGAACCAGCATTTGTTTTCCCTGTGGCGATCCACCCTGCAAACCTTTCCAGCCATTACCGCTTAAGTATCGAAGCCATAACACAACGATTCCTGTCATCTGCGTGCTTCCCAGAAGGCAGCTCCGGACAAGAAGCCGTTTTTTCAGATTTTTGTGCCTGAGAACTGCTGTCATTCCCATCAGGAACAGGTTCATGATAACGTTCAAAAGCCAGAAGATATCCCAATAAAACCGAAACACCATCAGATCATTTCTTCATCTCCTTTCCGTTTTCTACAGACAATTATATGCATTCCTTTTTAAGAAAAATGTCAAACAGAGACGAAAGAAAAAAAAGTCGTGTCTGTCATCTCGACAAAACACGACTTTTCAGTCAGATTATAATGATCGTTTTTCTGTAATGCAGCCTTTCCATAAAATAAAGGCTGTTATTTCTCTGCCAGGGAAGTGTTCTTCCAGCGGAGATTATTGCTGTAGCTGAGCTTTACACCATCGCCGTTCTGAACCTCAACCACAAAGGAATTCGGAATCTCATCCGGCTCGTAGGACTTCTCCTGATCTACCTTGCGGTCAGACCGCTCCGGTATATCCTTTAGTTTCAAATGATGCTCATCTACCCACCGGGACTCTAATTCCTTCCCATCAAAGTATACTTTGCAGTACGGCGTGAAATTATCCCCCCGCACAAAATATTCCCCATCCTTCTGATAGATATCGGCAAGCTTTAACGGCTTCGTGCCCATCTGCAGGTCTGTTGCTTGAAACGGAGCCTCTCCATCATAGATATAATTCTCTCCGTAAAGCAGATCATACTCCAGTGCCTTTAAGTTCTCTTTGTAGGTGTCACTACTTCTGTCTGCCTGCTGATGATAACGTGTGATCACACCCTCATGTATTCCAAGCTGGTCAAGCACCTCCGGATAAAGCTCATATGCCTTGAGATCCTGATCCTTCTCCTTCATGCCATAATTATTCCAGATAATATACTGTGTCTCATACAGGCTGCCATCACTGAGATCCTCGTCAGACAGATCAAGGCTCGGCAGATGATCTCCGTAAAGCACAAGAACCGTCGGCTTTTTCCTTTTGTCCAGAGCATTGACCAGATCTCCGATCATCCGGTCTACCTCATTGATCTCATTAACATAATACTGATAGGACGCTTCCTTTCCGTCCGGTGCGTTATACACCTTCACCGGATCCTTGGAATCCGGCTTCACATCGTTGTACTTTCCATGGCTCTGCACCGTAATACCAAACGTAAAGTCCGGTTTCTTTTGATCATCCTCTAATGTCTTTAAGATCTCATCTACCATCACATCATCCTTCGCCCATCCATTGGGATTCAGAGTGATATTGTTCATATATTCCACGGAAGTAAATGTGTCAAACCCCAGATTGGAAAAGACCTTATTACGTCCGTAAAATGTAGCAGTATTGTTGTGCACTGCATGACTGGTATAACCAATCTGAGCCAGATCATTGCAGATACTCTCGGATGCCTTGCTCTTTAATACCGTTTTGTACGGATACTCGCTGACACCGAAATCATGCTGGCTCATACCGGTAAGCACCTCAAACTCTGTATTGACTGTTCCCGCTCCTACCGTCGGCACGGTCAGCTGACCATTGGAATACTCCTTCTGGAGACGGTGGAAATTCGGCAGGGGATCCCTGGAAAAACTTACCTTTTTGACATCACAGACATCAAAAAACGACTCCAGCTGGATCATGACAATGTCCGGCTTAACCTCAGGCTCATCCTTCTCCTTGTCCTTAAGGGAAGCCTTGATCTGTGCCATGAACTCCCCGGAATAATCCTCCGGCTTCCTGATCCCGGTATCAATGATACTGTTGGCAAAGCAATAGACAAAACCGTAGTTTTCATATGCCTCGGAAATATTGGTATAATTCTCTGCCAGTGCCTGAACCGAGGTACTGGATCTGTGCATTACAATGATACCGGCTGCTAGTGTAAAGATCACAAGTGTCGAAAGCATATATGCCTTTTTGGTGGCATTTTTCTGGAAACACGGTGTCTTTTTAAACAGACAGATCATGGAGACCACCAGAATCGCTATGGCAAAAAAGATCATCACCACATTAAATGCCGTCAGATAGTGACCGGATACACTGATCGCACTGCTGATCAACGTGAAATCCACTGCGGAAAACGGTGTAACACGGAAATGCAGAATAACAAAATTGACCACGCCGAACAAAAGCCATACCACAGACAACAACGTCAGTACAAAGATCTCACGTTTGAAGTACATAGAGAGGGACAACGTCAGCATAATGATCAATACATTAAATACAAATAAAAACGGTTTATCAATCATATATGAAAATGCAGAAAATACCGACTTTCTGTTTAAGCTCTCGATGATAATGTCCAGAATCACCGGCAAAAAAACATAAAAAGCAAAAAATTTCCTTACTCGAAGTAATTTTTCTCTCATAGCAAACCTTCCTTTATATCTATATCCAGTTTATTTCTTATGAATACTCTCTCCGTAAGCTGCTTCCGCCCGTCTCATGACATCCCTGTCATGAGTGAAATTTCTTAATACAATAAAATATACTATCGGCAGGCAGATGCTACACCTGCTTACGCCGATAGTATATCACTTTCGATTTCTAATTGCACGAACTTTTTATGAGGTCTTTCTTAAATTTTTATGAAGTCATCCCCCATATCCAAAAGCTTCACAAAGCACCTTTACTGTACCGCTGCTCCGGATACTGGCTGTGATACAGGCACAGTAAGATGGATCGTAATCTTTGTCTTATTGCCTGCCTGATCCTGAACCTCGTAAACCACCTGATAGCTTTCATCCGGCTGCTTCGAAATCTTCACCTGAACATCAGATACCTTAAGATCAGATACATTATCGGATACACCGATCAAAGATCTGGCATATTTCTCATTGACCGGAACAGAAGGCTCTACCGGATAATCTGCTCCATCCGTTACTCCTGTGATCTTCGGTGCCTGGCTGTCTACATACGCCTTTACGGAAACTTCTGTCAGATCACTGGCATTCTGTGCTTTATAGGTCACCTTATAAACACCCTTTTTCTGCTTTTTAAAGATTACCTTAATATACTTGCGTGCAAGCTTTCTGCCCTTCTGTGTAACGGTTACATGCTTTAATGCTCTTGCTCTGGTGAGCTGATCCGCAGACTTCACATAAAGATCCTGTGCATTGCCAATCTTTGGTGCCGGAAGACTGGAGGTCACCTTCACCTTAATGATCTTTTGCACCTTGCGTCCAATCTCGTCCTTCAGCTTATAGATCACCTTGTAAACGCCCGGTTTTCTGGTGTCAACCTTTTTGACTGATGCTCCGTGATAACGGAAGGATACCTTCAGCCGTGAGGTTGCATCATATCCTGTGGTGTTTTTGGCCGTAACACCCTTTCTTGCTGAATATGTACCATTATATGGCACGGTCTGGTTCTTCGTACCGGAAATGCTCGGTTTTTTCTTATTCCATGGGTTGCCACTGCTCCATTTATCCGTCGGATCCCATCCGGTGGAATATGGCAGCTTGATCGCAGAAGGCTTCCCAAGCGGTCCCGGATTGGAAGAATTATAAACCGTGACCGGCGAACCGGATGGCACATTGTCATAAATCCATTTTGCATCTGCCACCGTCAGACGGACACATCCATGAGACGCTGTCACTCCCAGTTTATTATAAGCGGAAGCTGATAACGAAGATGGTGTCTGCTTGTAATACCAGACGGAGTGAAATAACACACCGCCATGAATTCTGGTACAGTACTGACCGTAACACGGTCCCATCAACGTATGCCACCGCATCTTCTCTCCCAGAGGAAAAGTTCCTACCGGCGTAGCATAACCGGTAGAACAGACCATTGCCTTCACCGGCTTATATTTACCATTGGAATCTAATTTGTAGATCGTCACACAGTTCTGCTGTTTGTTGATCTTAATCTGATACGTGGATGCCGCGTGCACCTTTGAAATATTTCCAAACATTGTCACACAGACTGCCACTGTCACGACCATTACAAGAAGTCTTCTGCATATGCAGTGATTGCTTTTCATAGTTTTCCTCCTGTTATTCATGAATTGATAATTACATGTATCCTACTCTGTCATATTCTTATAGATCCTTGCCACCTTGTCAACCGGTCCCTTTGCCACCAGATGGCCGCCGTCCAGAATGATCGCACGGTCACAGATCCGCTGCACCTGCTCCAGGGAATGCGAAACGAAAAGCACCGTAACTCCCTTATCAAACATGTCCATGATCTTCTTCTCGCTCTTGCGGCGGAACTTTTTATCTCCTACTGATAAGACCTCGTCCAGGATCAGAATTTCCGGTTCTACAACTGTCGCAATGGAAAATCCCAGACGGGACTTCATACCGGATGAATAATTCTTGATCGGTACATCAATAAATTCTCCTAACTCCGAGAAATCTACGATCTCATCAAACTTCTCATCCAAAAACGCCTTGGAATATCCCAACACAGCACCGTAAAGATAAATATTCTCCCTGCCGGTATACTCCTGATTGAATCCTGCTCCCAGCTCCAGAAGAGGTGCCAGCTTTCCCTTTGTCTGCACATAACCTGTGGTCGGCTTTAACACACCGGAAACAATCTTAAGCAGGGTACTTTTACCGGAGCCGTTTAATCCCAGCACTCCCAGACGTTCTCCCTTTCTGACCTCGAAATTAATCTCTCTTAAGGCCCAGAATTCATTAAAATGCAGATCCCTTTTCAAAAAACGGATCATATATTCCTTCAGGTTATCTACACGATCCTGACTCAGATTAAAACGCATTCCTACGTTTTTGACCTTAATGGCAACATTATTCTTCATTGAACTCTCCATTTCTGCAACGATGCAAATTTACCGGACTGTCCGGCGTTTCTGTTTTTGGTCTCCAATTACAGATACAATATGAAATCATCCTGTTTCTTGTAGAAAAGTATCATTCCCACAACCAGAAGTGCCACGGCAATCCCCGCAGACAATACACAGTAATGCATATTCATCGGCACCCCGTACAGAACGGAATTTCGGAAATTGGCGATACACATATATACCGGATTGATATGAAACACCCAGCCTTTGCCACTCTTGATGATCTTTTCCACCGGATAGAAGATCGCAGATGCATACATAACAAGCATACAGGCAACCCCCCAGATATATTCCACATCGCGGAAAAATACACTTAATGTAGCCAGGATCAGACTGGTTCCAAGGGACATTACAAATAAAATGACCAACGGAATCCACGCCTGTGTCAGATAAATCGTCGGCTCTACCTTCAGTACAACAGCTACCCCAACCAGAACCACCAGTGAGATCAAAAAGATCAGAAAGTTGGAAACCACGGAAGAAACGACATATATATACTTCGGCACATAAACCTTTTTGATCATCGAGGCGTTGCCACTGACCGATTTCAAACCGGCCTTTGTCGCTGACTGGAAAAAGGTAAACAACAGACGTCCTGTCAGTACATATACAGGGAACTGTTTGGTTCCCTTATTAAAAAACGTACCAAAAACAATGGTCAGAACGATCATCGTCAGCAGAGGCTCGATCAGCGTCCAGAGAATGCCCAAATAAGACCGGCGGTACTTCAACTTGATATTCTTCTTGACCAGCTCGTACATTAAATTATTATACTTTGTAAAATTTTTGATGATCTGTTTGACTTTTCCCATAGATTTCCTCATTTCTGCCATGCGATGACCACATAACAATTCATTCCCAATTATTGTTCTCCTGTCCTGTGATGACAAGACACTCGGTGCTAATTATAACATAAGATAACGAAAAGTCAATTTATAGATCACTAAAACTTTCCACACCTGATTATTCGGTGTGGAAAGTTTTTATTAATGCGTTTTCCTTACCTTCGGCTTCCTTGGGCAGCCTGCAAAGGCGTTTTTCGGAAGCTTCTGCTTCGGCCCGGTCAGAATGACCACCTTTAAGGATCTGCAGTTTGCAAAGGTTTTCTTGCCGATCACGGAAACTTTTCTGCCAATGGTGACCTTCTGCAGTTTTTTATAATCTTTGAAAGCTTTGTTGCCGATCTGTGTGATCTTAAACCTCTTTCCTTTAAAGGTCACAGTTTCCTTAATGGTTACTTTTTTGACCTTTTTGTCGACCGGACGCAGATACGCTGCTTTGCCGCCGGTGGCGGTCACCGAAAGGATCTTGTAATATGCCTTTGTCTTCACATCCTTAAAGACCTGTCCCTTGCGAAGCGTCTGGGTAGCTGCAGGTGCTTTGGACGGGGAAACGGTGGTCTTTAGTGATGAGGATGCTGCTGCGGTAATACCGGATTCTCCGGAGGCGGACGGTGAAAGTGTCCCTGTGCTGCCCGGACGAAGAGTAGAGACCGGTATCGAAGAACCAGATGGCTGCTGCGTTCCGGCAGGACTCTGTGAGGAGGATGCCTGCGCATCGGAAGGTGCCGGAATCGGTGAATCCGGAACTGCGGACGCGTTGGTGTCCGGAGCCTTTGTCGGTTTTACCTTTGGGGTAGAGGACGGCTTCCCGGCTGGCTTTGCGGTTGGTGTTTTTGTCGGAACCGGTGACAGGGTACCGTCCGGAGTTTCACTCGGATCCTCAGATGGAGACGGCTCTGTATCTTCTTCCGGACTCTCCGGCAGTATCACATAATCCACATTATTGCTCGTGTATTTCTCCGTCTTGTCCGATTTTACAACATAATATAAACGTTCCGCACCCGTGTCTCCTGCTGTTTTGTTTTTATATATAAAACTTGCAGAAACCTTCTCACCCTGTTTCATGGTGCCCAGTTCCTGCGTTGACACCAACGTACCTGTCTCTGAATCTTCATGAACCTCTAAAGTGGCATCTGCCTCTACCGCTTCCTGATTTTCCACAGTGACCGTCACACGCTTTCCGGCATCTGTGCTGTCCTCCGATACTGCCAGGGCAAGATCCGTATATCCGGCGCCCATTGTAAAGCTGTTGTTCGAAGTATCACAGTCTCCATCCACCTGAACAGAAACCTCCACTTCTCTGCTCTCCACCTGATCCGGCACCGTATACGGGACCTCCAGCAGCCTGCTTTCTCCCGGCAGAATAACAGCACTTCCCGATGTTACCTGTCCATCGGCTTCTACGGAATAATTCTGGATTTTTTCGGTACCATTATTCCGGACTCCCACATACAAAGTCGTGTTTTGTCCGGGAACTTCCGTGCCGTCCTCCAGATACGCATTCACAATCTCCACATCCGGTGCTGTTTCTGCCTGCAGAGCATAGAGTGCTCCGGTATCGGCGGTACTTCCCTTGCGATAAATAAATTCCATATCTCCCTGTTCATTAAAATATCCGCTTGCCCGGAAAATATCTTCCCCGCTGTCTGTCAGAATAACCTGTGTCGTCCAGACATTTCTGTCCTCATCATACAGCAGAGCCGATAACTGATAGGTACCATCCTCCTGCGCTGACGAATAAACGATAGCTGTCTTTCCTTCATTATTGGACACAACATCAAAATTTTCGGATATCTGATCCGAAATCTCCTTCGGAATCACGGTCTCCTCTCCCTGTTCATCCAGTATATGGTAACCATCCCCACTGTACCAGTAAAGAGCCGTTTTTCCACAATACCTGGCATATTTAGGAGCACCATCGTAAACATTTTCCTCCGTAACACAGGTTACCGTTCCATCGGAAGAATAAACATAGATCTCCCGATCCTCCATTGTGGTCATATCACGGTCCGTGTCCACGCAGACGGCAGCCCTGACACCGTCCCCGTCCTCTGCCACATCATAAGATACCGGGATTCCCTGAGTTACCGTAATTTCTTTGGAAATATTCTGCTGATCATGGGTTCCTTCCATAAATAAAATATTATTTCCGTCTGTCCCAAAAATATCTGCCGCTGTATTTTTTAATCCGATCCGTGTCACATTTCCATCCTGATCGATCAGCGGGCGAACACTATTGTATGTTGTGTCTGCATCGGATGCCAGCGTATCAGAAGACACCTCAAACCGAGCCGTTTCCGGATTCCATACCGCATAACACAAGAAGCTGGAGGATAACGCATCTTCCATACTGCTGCTGTCATCAACCGATGCATCATAATTCATCCAGGATACGGCAATCTTTCCATTTGCAGCCGTCAGGTACGGCAGCAGGTCTCCGGTCTCATCATCCTCAACGACCTCCGGTTCACTCCACAGCGAAGTTTCCGGATCATATACGGTATATACCAGCTTAGTACGGTGTATCGTCTCTCTCTGTGCATCCTCTGTCAGAAATACCGCCATGGTTGTGCCACCTTCCGACACGAGAACCGGCTCCGTCAATTCCGAGGTACCAGTCTCCAGCAGTTGTTCTTTTAAGTTGTCTGCCGTACCAATTCCTTTGCGGAGCTTTTTATTCTTTTTATCTCCATACCATACCGTTGGCTCTGCCGTCTCCTCCGGCAGTTCATAGCTGTCCATGTCATACATGGAGATCTGTCGTGAAGTCTTCTTTCCGGAAGCACCTCTTAAACCATTCACGTTTTTTTCATACAATACAAATTCCTTTTTGGCAAGTTCCTTCGAATATTGAAATCCCAGTACAGACGCCTTGAGGGAAAGGGATCCTGACAATTTTGCACTGGTCATTCCCTTTGGAACATTGATCTCCATCGGCATGCTCGCACTACCCTCTGCACCTACCGTGGCTACATATAACACACCGACACCGCCGCCGACACTTAAAGACGGCGAAATGGTCAGTTTATTGTCTCCCTGCAGTTTCTTCTCCTGATAATCATAGGTTACACTGCCATCAAATTTCCCCTCTACCTTAAGACCCTCTTCCATGTAAACAGGAATCGTTCCTATGAGATACTGCTGGGAAAACGTCGTTCCCACATTCATGATCACCTGTATTCCACCTGTCAATGGCGTGGTTGTGTTATTGCTGCAATCTCCCTCCAGCCATCCATATCCGGTCAGCTTCACGGTCGCATTTGTGGTCCAGGAGGAAGTAAGGTTGCCTGAGGTCAGAATATCCTTCCACTGTGACATATTCAGATCATAAGGCTGGCTCTCACAAAACTCCTTCCATTTTGCCCACTCCTCATCCTTGAACACATCACCGGCACCATCTTTGCCGATATCCCTTCCAAGCATCATACGGATTTTTCCATCCTTGCAGGAACAGGATATTTTTAACTTTCCGATATCAAAAACCAGTTTTGAGCCCTCCAGAAACGGAACCCCCTGCAGGTCCTCAGACTCTGCGGTGCTGTTTAAAACCGGAAGATAGTCATCACTGTCTTGTCCTGTGCTGTTCTCCGGAACCGTAATATATACCCATTCCGGTTCACTCTCCGTCCCGTCTTTGGCTGCCATTTTGACATAGATCTTTCCCTTTCCCTGAAAAGATTTTCCGATATTTAACTGAAAAATACCATCTTCACTCTGAAAGCTTTTGCCGCTCTCCTGATATAAACAGTAATAATCCGGCGTTTTCCCATTCCATACACCACAGACACGAAACTTCACGGTATCAGAACTCAGAAACCTCTGTCCGCCGCATTTTTTGGCTACTTCATTGGAATAATATACCACCGATGATACATATGGTGTCACATCATCCCCGCTTTTTGAGCTTTTCATGGAAATGCTTAATTGATTGGCGGCATAAACGCTGGTCACGTCGGGCGATAAGATTGTTGTATAATATATGTAATCCCGGTATCCATCCTTTTTGACCGTGATCTTACGCATCATAGACGGCTCCGTCTGCGGATTCTCCATAGAAGCGGTTCCATCTGCATTGGTGTACATGCTTCCCAGGCCTTCCACGGAAATCTCCGCTCCCTCTACCGGTCCAAATGAGCCATAGGCATACACCGATGCGGTGATCCTGGAGCTGTCGACCTTTTGTAATGGCTGTGGGGCGGATGTTGACTGACTCCCTCCCTCGGAAGATACCGTCCCCGCATAGGACCAAAGATTAGAGAAGGAAAGATTTAAATGCAAAGCGGGCCGAACTGCAACATAGTAGCTGCCAACAGTACTGCTGTTGACGCCGATGCCATTACTATTAATGACATGTGAGATACTATCACTATAATTGCCCGGCAAGCGCAGCCACCAATCGCCATTCCCCTCGTACTCCGTACTCGTGGATGTCCACGCACCCTGTTCTTTTGCATAGGACGTATTTTTTGCTTCTCTTGTTTTACTTTTTGCACGATGGTTACTATCAAACCCATAGGAGGCATTGCTTGCCTCTGCAACGGATAACAGATACACCTGATCCGTGGTATCATTGCCTCCCTCTGTATCGTAATACGGATTATCCTCATTGATCACATCCGTCCGCAGGATGGCACTCTGCTCGGCTGCCGTAAAAGCCGTGTCTATAAAATTATTACTGCTGTAATCGGTATTTTCTACGTTAGCGGAGGCACCGTAACCGTTTAACCAGCTTCGCAGGGTACAAGTCTCCCAGGTGACATTTCTATGTGATTCGTTATATCGTCTTACATCCAGATTCTGGTCTGCCAGTAGAAAGGCGTCGTCTCCGTCCACGGACAGGACACGCCATTTGATGGGCTGTTTCTCGTCATTTTCATCGGCAACGCCGTCACCATTGGTATCCTCCTGCCAGTAGTTTCCAAAGTATACGCAGTCCCAGGTGGTGACACCGTTACTGGCTGTGACCGGATTCTTCAGCCCGTAATCTGCCGCCCGGACTTTGCGGGGCATGGTTACTCCAAATTCCAGAGAAAGGATCATTGCCAGCGTCGTCAAGATGGCGATGGGCTTTCTTGTCTTTTTCATTTTGTGTTTCATTTTGTTGGTCCTCCTTTACCCTTTGTTTTCTAAGATTTCGTGATCTCCATGGATTCTTGTCAGGTGTCATAATTCCAGAGGGAGATTCCCGTCTGTCAATCATTTTTAAGTATAGTACATTCTGTAAACATCTTCAATACCAGTAATGTAAAATATAAAATCACATGTTTAAAACAACCTTCAAACTCTATTGACCCCACCGCCGCTATGTGATAAAGTACAAACATAGGAAGGGACGCTTTTTCAGACAGCATCCCATCGGAAAGGAAGTCTTTTCTATGATACAGTTAAATCGTGAAGCCGGTATTTCCAAGAAATACGACGGCACTTTGGATTATGGCATTGAAATGTACGATAATCTCCCATACCAGAGAAACAGTGATGTATGCAACGGCAGCACCGTTGCTTTATATAGTGGTCATATTATTAAATATTATCTGTGTAATAATGAGGAGGATGCATATCCCATCAATAACCGGGATGACGAGATCCAGGCTATCCTTCGTCATGCCCGCGAGGAGGCCGAGAAACGTCAGACGGAGGATGCTGAACCCGAGGTCATTGGAGATCCTTCGGAGATTACCGATGAGCAGATCCAGGCACTGACCACCGATCAGTCCTCCGACAATGACGGTGCAGAGACGGAACCGGCCGGCACTCCGGAGGTTGTCAATCTCGATGATATTGAGGATTGGTAATTCAGACGGAAATGAAATCACGATGATAGAAAGCCCGCCCGCATTCAGATGGAATGTGGGTGGGCTTATGCTACGCAAAGACGATTTAAACCAGGTACTCTCTAAATTTTTCCGTAGATATATTCATTTCTCTGGCCGCTACTTCCACGGAGATTTCTCCTGATCTGCATAAAGAAATTAAGATTCCTAGCTCTCGATCTCCGATGAGGCGATCAGATTCAGCTTATAGTCTGCGACATATTTAGCGATGTCGGAAAATGGTTCATCCTTCTCTAACATATCATGAAGGCTCCGAGGACCGTCCCAGATATCACTGCCCCAGTATACGGTGATCGTGACCACCGGAGTAAGTCTGTCACCCTTCCGGAAGCCGGACAGAAACTCGGCGGAGTTTTTCCAGTCCTTCTCCTGCCGGTGGCGGTTGTCCGCCAGAAATGTATTGGCGGCATTGTCCTTTCCTCCCATATCGTTTCTCCCCTTTCTGTGCCGAAAACCGACCAGGGAGGCGTGTTCACACATGCATCATCCGGAAGTTCCTATATTTATCTACATTTATCAACGCTATCGCTGTTTATCAACGATAGCATGAACTCCTGCTTTCCCTGCCCTGTTCTTGATTGTACAGTATCGTATTGTAATGATGTTGGCCCGGTAAAGCATGAGAATTTCCCAGATAATCTGTTCTGTAAGAAATAGATATATAAAACCTATGCTTTGCAAAGATGGTATCACTCCTGACATTTATATGTCAATATGTCGATGATCCATTTGCGGCTTTTCTACGTTATGCTGTATTACATGGATGAATTTTTGTGACATTTTCAGGCAAATGCCGCCTGTCACACGGCAAGTGGCGAGTCAGAAACGGCACATTGGTAAAAGTGCCCAAATTGTTTTGTGAAAATTGTACAGATATATTTCGGAATTGCACCCATTTCTAAAAACACTGATCCAGAATATCCTGATCCAATCCTTTTCTGCCTGTCACGGCACCGATCACAAAATACAGGACTGCTCCCACCAGAAGCCCCCATACTACTGCGTTCAGTCCGGCAACATGAATAAAATACGTCGCAAAGATATACATGGCAACGGCTCCGATACTGCTGCACACCGCCGCCTGTTTTGTTCCCTTCTTCCAGAACAGGCCTCCCACCAATGGCCAGAAAAAGGTACACTCCAGACCGCCAAAGGCGAACATATTCAGCATAAAGATAATATCCGGCGGGTCAATGGTAAAAAATATCACAATAGCACCTAATATGATCGTCAGTATACCACTGGCCACCTTGACATGCTTCTGATAAGCTTCATTTTTTGCTGGATCATCCTTTACCACATAGTTTTTCCATAAATCCTTTACAATGGCCGCTGTGGCCAGGATCAAGAGAGAGTCTGCCGTTGACATGATCGCTGCCATAGGAGCCGCAAGGAAAATGGCGGCAATGCCGGATGGCATGATCTTCTGCACAATATAAGGAATAAAGTAATCGGATGTCGGAAGATTATCTGTATCAACCAGTGCCCCGGCCCAGGTTCCCGCCAGATGCATGCCCACAATGACAAAGCCACAGATCAGTGCGCCGATCCACATGGCACGATGCAGGCTTTTGGTGTCCTTAAAGCCCATGGCACGCACCGCCGTCTGTGGAAGCCCCAATGTTCCAAAGCCAACGAGGATCCAGTAGCTGAGCAGTCCCCCGGGTGTATACTTCGAGAAAATATCATCATACACTCCCGGCAGATTAGCCGCAAGTCCAGCATCGATCGATGCCAGATTTCCACCGGCTTTCAAAACAAAGAACAAAAACAAGAATGTTCCGATACACATGACGATTCCCTGAATGGTGTCCGTGATCACCACCGCACTGAAGCCTCCCACAGCCGTATATAAAACCACGACCGTTCCAAAGATCAGAAGGGATGTCACATGATCCATTCCGGTAATGGACGAGATCAGCGTGGCACCACCGGTAAACTGGCTGATCATCTGGGCAATAAAAAATACAATGAGTCCAAGACTTGTGATCACCACCAGTGCATCACTTTTATATCTTGCCTTAAAATAGCCCACCACCGTGACGGCTCCTGTCCTTCTGGAAACCAGAGCAAGCTTATTGCCCAGCACACCAAGCACCAGAAAGGTAACCGGAACCTGAATTGCTGCGATCCAGGTCTGCGCATAGCCATAGGTAAGACCAGCCGCGCCCGGTCCGGAGATAAAGGAGCTTGCCGAGGTGTAGGTTGCCATAATGGTCATTGCCAGAACGATGCCGTTCATATTCCTTCCACCGATAAAATATTTCTTCTCTGAGGAGGTATGCAGCTTCTTTTCCGCCTGTCTGCTGTAAACAAAGCTGACGATCACATTGAATAATAAATATCCAAGGAATACGGATAAAATGATTATCTGATTTTTACTCATCGCCACTCTCCTCCTCATCATAATCAAAATCAATAAACACAAATTTCAGCAGCCAGAATACCCCGATCATGGCAAGAATCACCGTGCCAAGCACCGATACTACAAACCATGCCGGCATATGAAAGATCGTCCACCCGGTAGAATTCAACAAAAAAGCAGTCAGTACATGCCACAAAAAGCAGATAAATACAACGAAAACCGTTGCTTTGATCTCTTTTAAGCACTGCTTATGTTTCTCTTCCTTTGTTAATTTTGTCATTTGGTCAACCATGCCTTTCTATTATCGATATCTGCATTATACAACAGATGTTTAAACTTCTCACAATATTTCTCCAGCCATATTGTCCGGTGTGTGTACCTTTTTTCGGACAAAGTAAAAGCAGACCACCTGCATTACAATAGTTAAGATCCATGACACCGGATAAGAAATAAAAAGAAAATCCAATGCCCGGTGCTGTGGAAATACCCAGTAAATCCATACTATTCTCGTTCCAACCGTTCCGATCACGGAAAGGATCATTGGCACTGCAGAATGCCCCATCCCCCTGAGTGCTCCGGGAAACAGATCCATAATCCCGCATAAGAAATATGTCACAGTAGTGTACAACATAATATCCATACCGCACGCCACCACATCCGCACTCTTCGTATAAATATGCATCAACTCTGAGCCAAACAGATACGAGCCGCCTCCGAGAACCAAAGCAACCACCATGGTAAGACCAAGGCATTCAAACAGTATCTTGTCCATTCTTTTAAATTTACGCACTCCGTAGTTCTGGCTGGTAAAGCTCATGCATGCCTGGGTAATGGAATTGATGGACACATATAAAAATCCCAGAATATTATTAGCCGCCGTATATCCTGCCATGGCAACGGAGCCAAAGGAATTCACTGAGGACTGTAGCAATACATTGGAGAAGTTAATGATCGTACTCTGGATTCCTGCCGGCACGCCCACCTGAAAGATCTGCTTTACATAGCGGGCCTTCATGCCAAGCTTCGAGAAACGAAGCTGATAGCTGCCCTCCGAATAATAAAGGCATCGAAGCACCAATACGCAGGATATCCCCTGAGAGATCACGGTGGCGATCGCAACTCCGGCTACTCCCATATGAAACCGGATCACCAGGATCAGATTTAATACCACATTCGTAGCTCCGGACACGATCAGAAACAGCAACGGACGCTTTGTATCTCCCACAGCCCTTAAGATAGCGGCTCCATAGTTATACAGCATAAAAAACGGCATTCCTACAAAATAAATACGCATATATAACGTTGAAAGATTCAGTACATTGTCCGGAGTGTCCATCAACTGCAAAGCTCCCTTCGCAGACACCACTCCCACGATTCCCATGACAACTCCGCTGATCAGAGCCAGCGTGATCGCCGTATGTACCGTCTCCGACATCTCCTGATCCTTCCCGGCCGCATAAAACCTCGCCGCCAGCACATTCGATCCCAGAGAGATCCCGATAAAGAAATTAACGAATACGTTGATCAGTGCTGTGGTAGATCCCACTGCCGCCAACGCTTCGCTTCCCGTAAACCGTCCCACCACGATAATGTCCACCGCATTGAATAATAGCTGCAGGATACCCGACAGCATTAACGGAATCGAAAAAGATATCAGCTTGTCCAATATGGAACCGTTGCACATGTCAATCTCATATTTGCTTTTCTTTTGTTGTGTACTCATTGTTACGCCTCACTTCAATTACACTAAATAAGGGAGCCGAAAGCTCCCCTGAGTTTAAAATCTTCCACTTTATGGCAGGAACTCTCCCGAAGATAGTCACCTATCTACTGGTAGTATAACAGGATTTCAGGAAATTACAATACTTAATTTGTTGTATGATTTTATCCCACGAAGTGTTTATTTCCTCTACCAGATCTCCTCCTCGATCCGCAGCAGCCGGTTATATTTCGCCACACGGTCAGTCCGGCTTGGAGCACCGGTTTTGATCTGTCCGGCATTCACCGCCACGGCAAGATCCGCAATCGTCGTATCCTCCGTCTCCCCGGAACGATGAGATATGATCGCACGCCATCCGTTTTCCTTGGTCATACGGATCGCATCCAGAGTCTCCGTCAGCGTACCGATCTGGTTTACCTTGATCAGCACGGCATTGGCAGCATTTTGCCGGATTCCTTTGCGGATACGCTCTGTGTTGGTCACAAAAAGATCGTCCCCCACAAGCTGCACACGGCCACCCAGAGTACGGTTCAACTGTTCCCAGTGCATCCAGTCCTCCTCCGCCAGACCATCCTCAATGGAGTAGATAGGATAACGGTCACAAAGCTCCTTGAGATAAGCAATCATCTCCTCCGGTGTCTTATAAATGCCGGATTTCCAGAAATAATACATGCCATCCTTTCCTTCCCGGAGTGCCGCATCATACATTTCAGTTGCCGCCACGTCAAGGGCGATCCGAAAATGTCTTCCCGGCTGATAGCCTGCTTCCTCAATGGCACGGATCAAAAAGTCCAGTGCCTGCTCATCCCGTTCCAATGCCGGAGCAAAGCCTCCCTCATCACCTACAGATGTCGTATAATGTTCTGCCATCAGAATACGTTTTAAGGTATGAAATACTCTTGTTCCGGCTTCCAGCCTCTCATGAAAGCTCAAAAAACCCACCGGCATGATCATAAATTCCTGAATATTCATGGAGGAGTCCGCATGACGTCCCCCGTTAATGACATTCATCATAGGAATCGGAAGCTCTCTGGCACCACAGCCTCCCAGATAACGGTAAAGAGGAAGATTCATTCCGGCCGCCGCAGCCTTTGCCACCGCCAGAGATACTGCCAGAATCGCATTGGCTCCCAGATGGGATTTATTGGCTGTGGCATCCTCTGCGATCATCCACTGATCGATCTCCCTCTGTCTGGAGGCATCCATCCCCTTTAGTCCCGGAGCAATGATCTGCCTTACTGCCTTCACAGCTCCTCTTACGCCCATTCCCATATATCGGCTCTCCCCGTCCCGAAGCTCTGCGGCTTCAAAGGCTCCTGTGGATGCTCCGGATGGTACACTTGCTACTCCTCTGGCTCCGCCTTTCAGGATCACCTCTGCCTCCACCGTAGGATTTCCACGGGAATCAAGAATCTCCCTTGCCAGAATATCCCGGATCCTCATTCCTTTGTCACAGATGTTTTTTATTTCAGACATACTATTTCCCCTTTCCATCACTGTTTTTATACTGATATCACGAATAATTAATAATTGACGGTTCATGTATCAAAGTTTTAATTTTCGTTATATTAGTATCTGCAATGATCCGGGAAATAATCCGCCAAAATGACACGAAATTTATTCACACGAAGGCAAAGTGAGGATAGAAAAATAAAATTGTTCCATCCAAGCACACCTGCGTGGTATTTGACATAAAATGAAATCTATTGTTATGAAGAAAAAATAAACTCCAGATTACTTCATGAATCTGGAGTTATCAGCACATAATCAAACAGCCAAAATGTAAATCTCCCTTGAAATGAGAGTCTATATTCTAATCTTATTTATTTTTTCTTCTTCCCGAAACGCCCTTTTTTCTTTTCGGCAGGTTCTCCGTTTTCTTCCTTCGTCTCCTGCTTTCCATACATTGCCTCGTCGAACTTCTTCAGAAGTTCCTTCTGCTCTCCGTTCATCTTCGTTGGCACCTGTACTACCAATGTAACATACTGGTCACCCCGGATGGACTTATTCCGCAGAGACGGAACGCCCTTGCCACGGAGTCGGATACGGGTATCTGTCTGTGTGCCCGGCTTTACGGTATATTCTACCTCTCCGTCCACAGTCTTGATGCGCACATCACCGCCCAACGCTGCCTGTGCGAATGTGATCGGTGCAGAGGAATAGATATCAATGCCCTGTCTCTGGAAGATTGGATGGCGGCTCACAGCAACCTCCACCAGAAGATCGCCTCTTGGTCCTCCGTTTACACCAGGATCACCCTTTTCACGGATGCGGATGCTCTGGCCGTTATCAATACCAGCAGGCACTGTAACTGAAATCTTGCGCTTTCTGGTAATATAACCGGAGCCATGACAGTCAGGACATTTATCCCGGATGATCTTGCCGGTACCACGACAGTCCGGACATGTCTGTACATTTCTGACCATACCAAATAAGGACTGCTGTGTATAAACAACCTGCCCCTTACCGCCACACTTGGAACAGGTTTCCGGCGTGGTTCCTGCTTTCGCACCGGTGCCGTGACAGCTTGCACATTCATCCTGCAGCGGAAGCTCTAACTCCTTCTCGGTACCAAAGCATGCCTCCTCAAAGGTAATGCGGATCGTATGATGCAGATTCTGTCCCTTCATCGGACCATTATTCTGTGCTCTGGAACGACCGCCTCCGAAGAAATCCCCAAAGATATCTCCAAAAATGTCTCCCATATCCATACCGTTAAAGTCAAAGCCGCCGGCTCCTCCGCCTGCTCCTCCTTCAAAGGCTGCGTGACCAAACTGGTCATACTGACGACGCTTGTCAGGATCACTTAATACACTGTATGCCTCCGAAGCCTCTTTAAACTTTGCCTCGGCTTCCTTGTCCCCCGGATTCATATCCGGATGATACTTTTTGGCCAGCTTACGATATGCGGATTTTAATTCAGAATCAGATGCACTTTTACTGACACCAAGCACTTCATAATAATCTCTCTTCTCTGCCATAACTCTCTCCATCTCTCATACTGTTCTTTTATAGCTAGACAGACCATTAACCGGTACGTCTGCCTGCGGCATTCGCGCAATCAATGGTCTATCCCATAAATGATGCCGGGGAAAAGTCGTTCCCCTGTATCAAATTTATTTAATTAGATCTCGCGGTAGTCACCATCTACAACGTCATCAGAAGCATTTCCTGCTGTTCCGGCACCTGCTGCACCACCCATGTTGCCCATGTCAGGACCTGCACCTGCTGCACCGCCGTTTGCCTGAGCCTGCTGCTCATACATCTTTGTAAATACAGCCTGTGCTGCTTCCATCAGCTTCTCCTTACCGGCCTTTAATGCATCGACATCTGCATCGGAAAGCTCCTCAGGATTTGTCTTCTCGACTAACTCCTTCAGACTGTCAAGCTCTGCCTGAACCTTTGCCTTCTCGGAAGCATCAACCTTATCGCCGACCTCATCCAGAGCCTTCTGTGTCTGGAATACCATAGAATCAGCCTCGTTGCGGGCATCAATGCCGTCCTTACGTTTCTTATCCTGTGCCTCAAACTCAGCCGCTTCCTTAACTGCCTTATCAATATCCTCATCGGACATATTGGAGCCTGCGGTGATCGTGATATGCTGCTCTTTGCCTGTTCCCAGATCCTTTGCAGATACGTTTACAATACCGTTGGCATCAATATCAAAGGTAACCTCGATCTGTGGCATACCACGACGTGCTGGAGGGATACCATCCAGACGGAACTGTCCAAGTGACTTGTTGTCCTTGGCAAACTGACGCTCACCCTGCAGGACATTGATATCTACTGCACTCTGATTATCAGCAGCCGTAGAGAAGATCTGGCTCTTCTTGGTAGGGATCGTTGTATTTCTCTCGATCAGCTTTGTTGCGATACCACCCATGGTCTCGATAGACAGAGACAACGGCGTAACATCCAGAAGAAGAATATCACCGGCACCGGCATCTCCGGCAAGCTTACCACCCTGTACGGAAGCTCCGAGAGCAACACACTCATCCGGGTTCAGGGACTTACTTGGCTCGTGACCTGTCATCTGCTGTACCTTATCCTGTACAGCCGGGATACGTGTAGAACCACCAACCAGAAGTACTTTACCGAGCTCAGAAGCTGTGATACCTGCATCACGAAGTGCATTGGTAACAGGTGTTGCTGTTCTCTCTACCAGATCATGTGTCAGCTCGTCAAATTTTGCTCTGGACAGGTTCATATCGAAATGAAGTGGTCCATTCTCATTCATGCTGATGAATGGGAGGTTGATATTTGTTGTAGTTGCGGAAGAAAGCTCTTTCTTTGCCTTCTCTGCTGCTTCTTTTAATCTCTGCAGTGCCATCTTATCCGCAGACAGATCCACACCGTTTTCTTTCTTAAACTCAGCGATCATATAATCTGTGATCTTCTGATCGAAGTCATCACCACCAAGGTGGTTATCACCGGATGTTGCAAGAACCTCGATAACGCCATCACCGATCTCGATAATAGATACATCGAATGTACCACCACCAAGGTCGTAAACCATGATCTTCTGCTCTTTCTCGTTATCAAGACCATAAGCAAGTGCTGCTGCAGTTGGCTCATTGATGATACGCTTTACATCAAGACCTGCGATCTTACCGGCATCCTTTGTTGCCTGACGCTGTGCATCATTGAAGTAAGCAGGAACTGTGATAACAGCCTCTGTAACCTTCTCTCCCAGATAATTCTCTGCATCAGCTTTCAGCTTCTGAAGGATCATTGCTGAGATCTCCTGTGGAGAATACTTCTTGTCATCAATGGCAACACGGTAATCGGTTCCCATATGTCTCTTAATAGAAGAAATTGTCTTGTCAGCGTTTGTTACTGCCTGACGCTTTGCAGGCTCACCAACAAGTCTCTCACCGGATTTTGAAAATGCGACAACAGATGGTGTTGTACGTGCACCCTCTGTATTTGTTACGACAACAGGCTTTCCACCTTCCATAACAGCCACACATGAGTTTGTTGTTCCTAAGTCAATACCAATAATCTTTCCCATAGTTTTGTCCTCTCTTTCTCTATAATAATTCTTTTCTTTGCTCTATTATCATTAACTAACTACCTTTACCATACTATGGCGAACTACAGAATCCTGATACATATATCCCTTCTGCAGCTCCTCCGCCACCGTCCCGCTTTCCAATTCGTCAGACTCAACAGTCATCACGGCATTGTGGAAATTGGGATCAAACTCCTGTCCCACTGCTTCGATCGGCTTTACACCAATCTCATCCAGCGCTCCAAGCATCTGCTTATAAACAAGCTCTACACCATCTGCAAACGGTGTTCCCTTTTCCTCCTCCGGCATAGATGCCAGACCTCTCTCAAAGTTGTCGATCACCGGAAGAATCTTTTCTACCACTGACTTTGCACCAACCTCAAACATCTGGCTCTTTTCCTTTTCGGAACGCTTCCGGAAATTTTCAAACTCTGCAAGCTGACGCATTCTTGCATCCTCCAGCTCTGCGATCTTTTCCTCCAGCTTGGATTTCTTTTTGCCAAAGATGGATTTCTTTTCGTCTTTATCTTCCGTAGAGACAGCCTCCTGCTCCGTTGTCTCCTCAGAAGCTTCCTCTGTCACCTCGCTGTCCTTCACAGTTTCTTCTGTGTTTTCTGTCATGCTTTCTTCTGCCATTTCCTGATTTGTTTCTTTCTCCTGACTCACCTTCTACCACCTCTCTAAGCCTCTGACTGACGGCTTATTTATTATCTTTAAATATGTCATCTAACTGCTCCATCATGGATTGCAGTGTAGCAACTACCTTGTCGTAATCCATTCGCTTTGGTCCCACGATGCCAACCTTTCCATAAACACCATCATCAATCCGGTAGGTCGCTGTCACCAGGGAACAATCCTTCATGGATTCTACCTGTGTCTCTCCACCAATGTATACCTGAATCGCATGGTTGTCATCATTCTGACTCACCGGATCCTGCTCGATCCATTGGTTTAAATCCTTCTTTTCCTCAAAGGCACTTAAGATCTGCGCTGCATTTGACTTATCCGCAAGCTCTGGATACTTCAGAATGTTTGTCGCACCGCTTGTGTAGATCTCCAGATCCTCATCCTCTGTCAATGCATTTCCAATGATCTCAAGCACCGAATCGATCACACTGTTGTGTGCTCCCATCTGCTCCTTGATCTTCTGGATCACTGCCAGATTCATATCCATGACATCAAGACCGTTTAAGGTTGTATTCATAATGAAGTTTAACCGGAGAACGGTTTCCTGATCCATGGATTCCTCCATGTGGATCATTTTGTTTTTGACCACATTGTTGTCAAGCACGATCACTGCCAGAAGACTACTGTCATCCACCAGCGTCAGCTGGATAAATTTGACCTTTTTAGATGCGTACTGTGGTCCCGAAACCATCGTGGCGTAGTTGGTATTGACCGCCAGCAGCTTCGCAACACTCTTTAGCAGGTCATCAATCTTTCCTGCCTTTTCCTCCAGCTCCGCTTTCATGTCATGCACTTCCTGTGCCTTGTCATCTAACATCGTGTCAACATAGAGACGATAACCTTTGTCGGAAGGAATACGTCCCGCCGATGTGTGGGGCTGTAAAATGTATCCCATCTCCTCCAGATCAGACATCTCATTTCGGATGGTAGCGGAACTGAGATTCAGATCAGAGTACTTGGAAATCGTTCTGGATCCCACCGGCTCACCCGTCTCTAAATACGTCCGGATGATCGCCTGAAGTATTTTAAGTTTTCTCTCATCCAGCTCCAAACTATCACTCCCTTGTTTTTATTTGTTAGCACTCTTTAAAGTGGAGTGCTAACATCTAATTAGTAAGATAGCACTATCATTTTTTATTGTCAAGATATTTTTGCTAATTTTTTCGGATTTTTTTATGTTTCCCGCAAATATGCCGACATATATAATATGATGTACGAGTCAAAAGCAGATAGCAATGTATGTTTACATACAAATTGAAATAAAGTCACAGAAATGAGGAACATTATGGCAGATCCGATCATCACATCAACAAATACAGGAAACAGAAGAAATAATATGACTATGAACAGCCAGCAGGCTGCAGCCCGCAATAATCCCGGACAGATTAACCGCTCCGTAGGACAGATGAGCAGCTACGGCGTTGCCAGAAGCGGCATGAACCAGATCCGTCAGGGAGATGTGATCCGCGGAGAGATTTCTGACCTTCGCAACAACGAGATCACCATTACATTAGAAAATAATACTCTGATCAAGGGACAGATTGCAGACAGCTCCTCCCTTTCCATTGGACAGACTGCTGCCTTCCGCCTCTCTTCCATTTCGCCCTCCGGGATTCTTCTTGATGCCATTCCAAACAGCTATACAGAAACGGAATTAACGTTGATCAATAAAGCATTGGAGGAGGCTTCTCTGCCTGCTACAGAGCGTAACCAGTCTGCTGTCAAGGCCTTGATGGATAATCTGATGCCGATCAATAAGCAGTCGATCCAGCAGCTTATGCAGCAGGCATATGATCTGGGTACCGATGATATGGAGACTCTCTGCCTGATGAACCGCAAGCAGTATCCGGTAACGGCAGACAGTGTGGCACAGTTTGGTGCATACCGGAATGGTACCCATTCGCTTCTTTCCAGAGCGGAAACCTTTGCCACGCAGATCCCGCAGCTTTTGGAAACCTTATCCAAAAACGGTCCATCCAATATCGTGGCAATGTTTGGAGAGAAACTTTTAGCAATCGCCCTGCCGGAAAATGTATCACCTTCTGATATTCCAACAATCGCAGACTTATCCGAACAGGAGTTTACTGCCTTAAAGGAGCTTCTTTCCGAAACACCGATGACAGAGGAACAATTACAGCAATTCCATACCGGTACCATGTCTCAAAAGGATGCTGCCCTTCTGATCCAGAAAGCGATTACTGACAACACTATCACTCTGTCGGAAAGCTGTCCGGATGCAGAGCTGCAGGCAAAGTCAGAGGAAATCCTGCAGCTTTTACAGCCCCAGTCAGACGCATCCGGTAACACATCCAACAGTTCTGCCACTTTAGGAACACTCGCTTCGGAAGCCGGAGCCTCCATTGATAATACGGTTCATCCGGACGATCCTGCTGCCGCTGATGCCGGTCTGGACACCGATACCTCTGATATATCAGGAAAGGATGCAGAGGCACTGTTATCCGGAGCTGCCGGTGAGACTGAAAATGCAGAGGCAAATGCTTCTGTCCGCTCCTTCGCCGGCCGTTTCTTCCATAACCTGTCAGATGCCGCCAAAACCTCCTTCCAGAACATCAATGAAATGTTAGCAGCTCCTCACGAAAGTTCCGCAAATGTAACACACACTCCTGCCGTCATCGATACCCTGTTAAACAATATTACCTCTTACGGCAGAGAACAGGATCAGTTGTTTACCATATTCAATCCGCAGGAACGCACAGAGCTTGCCAGACACCTGCAGAATATGTCTGTTGACCGTGAAACCATCACCCATGTTCTTTCCGGAGATGCCACCGCCGAGGAGACTCTGACAACCATTAAAAATGCAATCTCTCGTTCCGACAGTGCTTCCGTCCAGAATCTCTTTCAGACGGAAGCTTTCCAGAAGCTTTTCCACAGTATTCTTATGGAAAACTTTACGATTACCCCACATAAGCTTGCCAAAAATGGGGAAATGAATTCCTTCTATGATTCTATGGAGCAGAAAATGAACTCCTTCGAGACATTGATCAACAGCACCCTTTCCGGGGACGATTCCGGCCATCTTTCCGGACAGGCTCACGATATGCAGAGTAATATTGACTTCATGAAATCCTTAAACGAGGCCTTTGCCTATATGCAGCTTCCTCTCAAGCTGCAGAATCAGAATGCCCACGGAGATCTCTATGTCTACACCAATAAGGATAAATTAAAACAGAACCCGCAGAAACTGAGCCTGATGCTTCATCTGGAAATGGATCATCTGGGTACCGTGAATGTACGGCTGGAAAAGGATCACCAGAATATCAAGGCAGATTTTCATCTGGATCAGGAGGCATCCCTTCACCTGATCGAGCGCAATACCCATCTGCTGCAGGACTCTCTTGCCGAAAAAGGCTATACCTGCCAGATACAAGTACAGCCTCTTACCCAGAATGAAACACCGGTTCAGGATTATCTTAATGCAAAGGTGACGCCGTCTGCTTCCCACGAAATGAAACGGTTCTCCTTTGATATCCGGGCGTGATCTTATGTTGTTGCGATGTCACCTTTCTATATACTATTGAAACCGCACATCCTTCCATATATCCTTTCCGTTTTGAAATGCTTTTAATTTAATAAGTTTCTTTTCATATAATTTTTTAAGTTTAGGAATACGTATGTGTCTTTCATATACATCCATCTCGTAAAGATCAAAATCCATTTCAGCCAGATCAATATTAACAGCATCTCTGTTTTTAACATATGATAACAACTTACTCTCTTTTGCTATAAACGAATGGGTCTTAATCTGATCCAGACGAATCCGATCAAGTTGCTCATATGGGATATTATAAAACATAGAATTTCCCGAATCATAAATTGGTGCAAATCCTAATATTTCCAAAGTATCTGGATTCCTCATAATTGAAATATTGTTCATATGACGATCTGTATTTGATAACAAATAGTCCGTCATAATTTCATAATCCATAAATAAATCAAAATCTTCTCCTGAAATTCCCAACTCCATACAAACTCGTTTTAAAGGATAATAAAATGATTCATTTTGGCGTACCTTCGTCGATTGCAGCAATTCCCATGCACTAATACATTCCAGATTTTCCGAACAAAAATCGTACGAAAAACATCCCAATCCCTCTATTCCCCCTTCTACCGTTAATAATGCAGGATAATATTCTGTGAATTTCTGAAAACCCTGCTTTCGATGAAGGTGTGTTGCAAATAATTCATTAATACTCTGCTGATACGACTCCCCATAATTTCCTTTGATCATGTATCTCTTTCCCGATGAATCAATACACCATTTTTTTTGAAGTTCTCCCTGAGAAGCCGCACAATTAAACTTCGTTTTTTTTCTCAGATCAATTTTCTTTTCTCTATTTAATGTCAGTTCACCAAATGTATCAACAAATTCATTTGTAAACAAATTCATTTGTAAACAAATTCACATCAGCCCAGGTTAAATCTTCCCCTCGCGGTTTAATCCAATAACAATCGGATAAACTTAAAGCCAGGTTATCTACAAGAGCACTATTTGTAGATAAATAACCCAGTCTTTGAAGAGCACTTTTCGCACCATTTCTTGTTTTAGGAATCGCACGATCCCTCCACCATTCATGAAATTTCATTTCATTCATTTTTCCGCCAATCGGAAGATGCTCCTCTGCCTCCTTATTCACACGATATTTCCCTAATATACCATCTGCAGATATCTCCATCAAACATACCGGTATGTCTTTATGCATTAAAAAATATTCCTTAGCTATTTTTTTTGCCATTGCATCAACTCCATATAATATCCTCTGTTTTGTCCAATCTACAATCCCTGTCAAACTTATCCAAAATTTCATAATATGCTTCAAACAGATCTTTAATATAAAGAATTAAATTTTGTTTTTTTACTTCCTCTAACTCATCTTTTATATTAATCCTCGTTCCTTGCATATCCATTAAATATCCGGCTTCTTTATTATAAAAAAAGAGATTTCCTTCCTCATCCTTTATCTGCTCCATTTTTCCTTGGTCAACCGGAAGCTGAAGGGCTATTAGTTTTATAATATAAGGTGCTGGTTTACTCTCTCCGTACTCCCAGCGTCTGAGAGTTCCTATCGGAATATCAAATTTCGCTGCAAATTCTCTCTGAGTGAGCCGTGTCATGTCTCTCATTTCTTTTATATCCATAAATATGCACCTCCTTGTACCCGATTCAGGTATTTATTATTTTATTATACCCAAATCGGGTATTTTGTCAAACATCCTAAGCCTTCACTACCAGCTTTTCAAAGGACTCCGCAAACCGCTTGTCATCCTCTGCCGTTCTTTTTCCGGGTCCTTTCATATGATTCCTTTTAGAACTTCTTCGTGCTTTTTTATTCAGATGACGCTCCATCAGCATCTGGTCAATATTCTCATCGGTGTACCATTTACCGGACGGATGGATACCGTATGCTCCCTTTCCCAGTGCCATTGCTGCAACTCCGTAGTCCTGCGACACTACAATGTCTCCCTTATGGCACAGACCGATCAGCTTATAATCTACCGCATCTGCTCCGGCACCAACCACGATCACTTCACTGTAATCCGACTGCAGCACATGATTGGTATCACAAAGCAGCGTAACCGGAAGCTTAAATTTCTGTGCGATCCTTTCCACGATATCTGTCACCGGGCAGGCATCCGCATCTACATATATGTGCATTGTATTTTCCTCTTTCACTTCACCATTCCCGAATTACTTCTGTATTCTTCATTTAACTGCCGCAGTTCTTTCTCTCCATTGATATATGGCTCATAAAAAGAATCTACCGCACCTCCCCCAAGATTATCACAGCCATTGCAAAAATCGCAGGCTCCTCCGCACTGACTGAGCCCTTCCTGTACGATCCGGATCCGTTCCTCTTTGGTTGTGTCTTTAATTAAAATACTTTTTATTTCCATAATAATTCCCTCCTGTCGATTATTTCGATTCGATATTTATTATAGTCTTAATTCTAATAATCTGAGATTTACTTATTGTAAAAATAAAGTCTGCCATTGACTTTTCTGTGGATATCCGTTATATTAACTAACATAGAGAAGCGAGTTTTATACCGTATGACATAATTGTTTAAACGGGGTACCCGCTTCTTTTTTATATGAATCATATCTATACCAGCCGTATTTTGCATCCTTAATATGTTTGTCCTTCAAATTCTCCTGATATCTTTTATTTGTAGCAATTTTTACAAGCTCTGGGATTCCCTGTGCAGCATTAGCTTTCGCTTTTGCAAGGGTTCCTTTTAATCTGGCAGTATCCTTTGAACCAGTATACTCGTCTGGAAAATCAGATCCCACATATATATTATCTTGCGTTTCAACAATTTGTGTCAAATCTCCAATATATTGTTTTATATAATTTTCAACATTTTTCCAATTAATATTCTGACGTCCACAAAACACAATATCATTAATCAGAACTAATTGTTTATTATTGATATCACGAATAATCTGAACTTGTCTTTTATCCATCCCATCCCCTCATTTGATAATAAAAATTCATTCCATATCTCTATATTCTAATTTCTCCATGTGAACTTTGTACTCCATCAGCCTTAAAAGGTATCGTGGCATACGTCTGTTCCCTAATTCCCAATCCGTTTCTGTCATATACGGAATCTCAAAATATTCACAGAACTCTCTCCGATTCATACCAGTACTTTCTCTTAATTTCCTTAATTTTTTTCCCTCTTCCATAATCCACCTCTTTATGCATTGCATAAAAATTATAGAACTATTTTTATCTTCTGTCAACATAAAAGAAACTAAAAATACCGCTTATATTCAAACTCCAGCCTTCGATCTTTCAGACTTACATACCGCCTCATCGGCAGCTGATTCTAAAGACACACCGGCCAAGGCACACCGAATCATTCCATGTGGGAAGTTTCAGTTATTTATAGTAAAGAAGCATTGTCCATAAATAAAACAGGCGATACCCATACATCAGGTATCGCCCATACATTTCTAAAAATCTCTCTAAAGTTTCACAACGTGAATATCCGGATCAAACCACTGCTTTATTCCGCTATTGTCCCGTGCGTCTGCACCTCAGCATTCGCCTCTGCCTCAGTCTTCCTATATTCCTCCTCCATCTCCTCAAAGATATAGTCAAAGACAGCCGGCATACCGGTAAAGGTACAGCCATAATGGTACAGACCGTCCTCGCTCTTGCTCTGACGGATGATCTGAACTACGCAGTTAATAGCGTTATTCCTGCTTTTAAACTCCAGACGGGAGTTAAAATAAAACCCGATCGGCAGTACACTTGTGGTAACAAAGCCAATACCGTCACGGCAGATGTCCGTGACTTTGATCGGTGCATTGATATTGCTAACTTTTACATTATCCTGTTTAAAGATATCGGAAATCTCCAGATTCATCTTCACCGGGATCCGGATATTTCTTCTCTGTTCTTCCATACCAACCTCACAATCTGCCACGCATTCTCGATGGCATTTTTTGCATCAGCCCAAAATTTCCATAAGGATCTTGTTGACCATTCCAGGATCTGCCTTACCCTGCATTGCCTTCATGGTCTGTCCTACCAGGAAGCCGATGGCTTTCTTCTTACCGCTGTTATAATCCTCTACAGACTTTGGATTGTCTGCGACAACCTTCTCGATCACTTCACGAAGGGCACCGTCATCGGATACGGTCTTTAAGCCCTTCTCCTCGACATACTTCTCCGGATCGATATTGTTCTTGAAGATCTCCTCGAATACTTCCTTGGCTACAGAGCTGTTGACCTCTCCGGCATCTGCCATCTCGATCAGCTTTGCGAGATTCTCAGGAGCGAAGGAAATATCCTCTGCCTCCATCTCATTCTCCTTCAACAGACGCATGGTCTCAACCATCAGCCAGTTGGAAACCTTCTTTGGCTTATTGCAGATTGCTGTGGTTGCCTCAAAGATATCCGCCATCTTCTTGGTTCCCGTGATAATCTCTGCATCGTACTCCGGAATATCATATTCCTTTTTGTAACGCTCCAGCTTCTCGGAACGAAGCTCCGGCTGTCTGTCTTTGACTGCCTGCAGCCACTCGTCGCTGATCACGATCGGTACCAGATCCGGCTCCGGGAAGTAACGGTAATCCTGTGCATCCTCCTTGGAACGCATCGCATAAGAGGACTCCTTATTGTCATCCCATCTTCTGGTCTCCTGAATGACCTGACGTCCTTCCTCCAGAAGCTCGATCTGACGTGCTCTCTCGCCCTCAATGGCATGAGAGATCGCCTTGAAGGAATTTAAGTTCTTCATCTCGGTACGGGTACCAAACTCGGCAGCTCCTACTTCTCTGACGGAGAGGTTGACGTCGGCACGCATAGATCCCTCCTGAAGCTTACAGTCAGAAGCTCCCAGATACTGAATGATCATACGCAGCTTCTCCAGATAAGCAATCACCTCATCAGCAGAACGCATATCCGGCTCGGATACGATCTCGATCAGAGGTACACCGGAACGGTTGTAATCTACCATAGAGCTTCCGGTCCAGTCATCATGAACAAGCTTTCCGGCATCTTCCTCCATATGGATCTCATGGATACCAACGATCTTTTTACCGGCTGCCGTCTCGATCTCAATACCACCGTTGCGGCAGATTGGCAGGTATAACTGGGAAATCTGATAGTTCTGTGGATTATCCGGATAGAAATAATTCTTACGGTCAAACTTGCAGTACTGGGTAATGCTGCAGTTAGTTGCAAGACCTACGGCAATGGCATATTCTACCACCTGCTTATTGAGTACCGGCAGAGAACCCGGCATACCGGTACAAACCGGACATGTATGTGTATTCGGTGCCCCACCAAATGCGGTGGAACATCCGCAGAAAATCTTTGTCTTTGTGGCAAGCTCCACATGGACCTCAAGTCCTATCACAGTCTCGTATTGTTTCATCTTTCCGGTCTCCTTTCTACTCTGCCAGAAGCGGGCAAAATACCAGCTCTCTTGTCTGCTCATATGCGTATGCTGCCTGAATGATCTTCTTTTCCTGGAAGCAGTCACCGATCAACTGTAAGCCGATCGGGAGTCCCTTGGAATCTACACCGCAAGGAACAGAAATACCAGGCAGGCCGGCAAGGTTGACAGAAATCGTATAAATATCTCCGAGATACATCTTGATCGGATCGCTGAGGCTCTGTCCCAATTTCGGTGCAGTAGTCGGAGCAGCCGGTCCAAGAATCATATCGTATTTTTCAAAGGCTTTGTCGAAGGCTTTTTTGATCAATGCTTTGGTACGAAGTGCCTTCAGATAATATGCATCATAATAACCGGAGCTTAATACAAAAGAACCAAGCATAATACGACGTTTTACCTCGGCACCGAAGCCTTCGGAACGTGTCTTTTTATACATGTTGTGAAGTCCCTCATACTCCTTGGTGCGATAACCGTACTTCACACCGTCGAAACGCTCCAGATTAGAGCTTGCCTCAGCACAGGCAATAACATAATATGCCGGGATGGCATATTCTACCAGACTGAGCTCGAACTCCTCCACGATGGCACCCTTCTCCTCCAGTTTCTTCGCTGCAGCAAGAACCGCATCCTTTACCTCCGGGTCAAGACCTTCTCCAAAATAATCCTTTGGAATACCGATCTTCATCCCCTTCACATCATCTACCAGTGCAGAGGTAAAATCTGTGTCATCACGTTCTACAGATGTGGAGTCCTTGGTATCGTGAGAAGCGATCGTCTCCAGGATTGTCGCACAATCGGTAACATCCTTGGCAACCGGTCCGATCTGATCAAGGGAAGAACCATATGCGATCAGTCCGTAACGGGAAACCGTACCATAGGTCGGCTTAATCCCTGTCACGCCACAGAAGGAGCTTGGCTGACGGATGGATCCACCGGTATCAGAGCCAAGCGCATAGAAGCACTCGCCCGCAGCAACTGCCGCGCAGGATCCACCGGAAGAGCCTCCCGGTACATGCTCTGTATTCCATGGGTTTTTCGTCTCTCCAAAAGCAGATGTCTCCGTGGTACTTCCCATGGCAAACTCGTCCATGTTGGTCTTTCCGAGAATGACTGCCCCCGCCTTTTGCAGATTCAGCACTGCCTCTGACGTAAATGTCGGTACAAAGTTACCAAGGATCTTAGAGCTGCAGGTGGTCAGAAGCCCCTCTGTACACATATTATCCTTAATGGCAACCGGTACACCAGCCAGAGGTGATGTAAGCTCTCCTGCATCAATCTTTTTCTGTACTTCCTCCGCCTGCTTCAGTGCACCCTCCCGGTCCACTGTCACAAAACTGTTGATTTTTTCTTCCTTTGCCTCAATGGCATTAAGAGCAGCCTCTGTCGCCTCCACCACAGAAACCTCTCCTGCTTTTATCTTCTTGCCCAGCTCTACAGCCGTAAGCTGCATCAATGACATCAAATCACCAATCCTTTCTTGTTGATTTCCACTGTTTTATTTTATAAAGCAATCATGCACCACAGTGCCGCAAACTTTGAGCCGCAGGCACAACCTTCACACTATACTGTTTTCGGAACTAAGAATGCATTTTCCTTTACTTCCGGTGCATTTGCAAGTGTTGCCTCATGTCCGTCTCCGTTTGTAACCACGTCCTCACGGAATACATTATTTACCGGAAATACATGGGACATTGGCTCTACACCGCTGGTATCGAGCTCATTCAGCTTATCAATATAGTCCAACATCTCACCCATATCCTTCTTGGCCTGCTCCTGCTCTTCCTTATTCAGCTCCAGCTTTGCCAGAATACCGACATACTCAATCGTCTCATCTGAAATTACATTTGCCATATTTATATCCTGCCTTTCCTCCATCTGCCTGTTCGCAGACATCAAATTCAATCTAAATCGTTTCCGGGATCAGCTCAAAAGCTTAAAAGCCTGTCCGCTTCGCCTCCTGTCCATCTGTCCTACGGCTCCAGACGGCTCAGATCTCTTGGGAACAATGTGGTCTCACGGACATTCTCCTCACCGAGAAGCTGCATGGTCAGACGCTCCATACCGATACCCAGTCCACCGTGTGGCGGCATACCGTGCTTAAAGGAACTGAGATACTGCTCCATGCCTTCCTCTGTCATGCCGCGTTTCTCCATCTTGGCCAGAAGCTCCGGATAGCTATGGATACGCTGACCGCCTGTGGTGATCTCCAGACCATGATACAGAAGGTCAAAGCTTAAGGTATATGTCTCATCCTCCGGATCATCCATTGCATAGAACGGACGCTTCTTGGATGGGTAATGTGTCACAAATACGAAATCCGCATCACATTCCTCTTTGTAATACTGACCGATCAAAGCCTCTTCCTCCGGTTCCAGATCATATGGGTTACGGATCTCTCTGTTATATTTCTCTGCAACCTGCTTCTTTGCCACATCAAAACGCACACAAGGGATCTTGTCTGTATTTGGAAGAGTTACTCCGAGAATCTTTAACTCTCTGCTGTACTCCTTCTGCAAAAGAGCCATGGTATACTGTAAAAATCCTGTCTCCATTGCCATAATATCCTCAAAACCGTCAATATATCCCATCTCAAAATCCAGAGAAGTGTACTCATTCAGATGACGCTTTGTGTTGTGCTTCTCTGCACGGAATACCGGTGCCGTCTCAAATACACGGTCAAATACGCCAACCATCATCTGCTTATAGAACTGTGGACTCTGCTGCAGGATTGCCGGTCTGTGGAAATACTCCAGCTTAAACAGATTGGCACCACCCTCGGCACTCTTTGCGCCAAGCTTTGGTGTATGGATCTCGGTAAAGCCCTGCTCATACAGGAAATCACGGAAACCTCTTACAATGCCCTCCTGAATACGGAATTTGGCACGCTCACGTACATTACGGAGTGATACCGGACGATAATTTAACTTTGCTTCCAGAGATGTTTTTAATTTCCATTTGGAAATCTGCAGAGGCATCTGCTCTGTCGGCTCAGACAGAATGCGGATGGTATTCAGACGAAGCTCCACACCGTTTGGCGCACGGTCCTCTTTTGCCAGAACACCCTCTACCTCTACGGTCGCTGCTTCCTTTAGGGTCTTGAGATCAAACTTGGTGACACCTTCCTCATACACACACTGTAACAGTCCCTCTCTCTTACGGAGAACAACAAATGCCACATCACCCATATCACGGATCGTATGCACCGCACCATTGACCTTGATCGTCTTTCCTTCATAATCTCCTGCGAGAATCTCACTGATTTCCAGCGTGTCCTTCTTCGCTACTCCAGTTATAAATTCCATAATAAAACCATGCCTTTCCGTATCCCTTCCGGATACTGTTTTATAATATAAAAAAGGGCAAAACCAGCGTTTTGCCCTCCAAGAATTGCTTCGCAATTCTCGTTGGCATCACACCACGTTTCGAGCACTTTCCTAATACATTAAAAAGTCCCCGGAAATGATATGACATCATATCACTTCTGGGGACGGATCTTCTTCCGCGGTACCACCCGCAATTCACAGACCATTTATGATACACCTGAAAAATGATCTGCATCTCTTCACATAACGCCGTGTCCGCGCACAAACCTACTCGTTGATACCTGTTCAGCCTATGGACTCCGGAGTGTTCTCCATTCTGTCCTCTGCCGGTCATGTGCTCTCAGTCGGTGGCATCATGTTCCTGTCAAAAAGCATGGTTTCAGAACTTCGTCTCCTTCATTGTCTGTTTCATAATTCAATTAAACAATCATATATCTAAGCATACCACATACATTTTATGATTGCAAGTGGTTACTAACTCAAACTTTCCACATCAGAAACAGTCTGGGCATATTATAGTTCTTGGTGGGGAAGTTTGAGTTACTAAAAGTTACTGCCATTCCAGCCCCAGTCATTGATTCCCTGATATGTTACATAAACTGCATTTCCGGGAATTCCAAGCTCCTCCTGCAGAATATCACAGATTTTAGCCGTCATGCTGTCACAGGCAGCGGACTGTAACTGTCCAAACACCTTCACCGAAACAAATGCGCCCTTATCCAGCTTGTTTCCTCCCATATACAGATCATATTCATCCTCAAAGCCTACCATCAGAAAGCTCTCGGTCTTTCCCAACAGACCAATGGCCTGACCAAGCTTTTCTTTGATCTGCTCCTTTTTGTCCTCACTCATTTTTACGGTTACCTTTGAATCAATAAATGGCATAATCTCATTCTCCCTTCAATAAATCTGCTTTTAATGTCCATGATGTATTGGATCCATATGTTCCGGAAAGGATCAGGTCTCCGTGACGCTGTCCCTTCTGGCGGTATGGAAGCTTTTCCTGTGACTGCTGCGGGGCAAGCTGCAGATATATGATATCACACGCCTTTACCGTAAGATCTCCGGAAATCTTCTTCCATTTTACACCATCTGTGCTGTACTTTTCTGCGGTCAACGGCATCTCCAGAAGGTTATCATCGTTTTTGCACTGATAGCTGTAAGTGAACGATGAAAGCTGCTCTTTTGAAAGCTTCCATGTTTTATTGTCACTGTAACGGCTTAATAAGCCGATCCGGAATGTGGAGCTTTGACCCTTTGTGACCGCCTCTGTCCACACCCGGAACCCTCCGTCTGCAGACAGATCCTCCATAGCAGCCTTCTGTCCCTTAACATCCAGCTTCATCCGATGCTTTCCTTCGTTATATTTTGCCTGGAAGGAAATCTCCTCTGCGGACAGATTTGCAGAAGACAGCAGCTTTTCATCTGCATCTGCCGGTGATAATTCCAGATAAACTGTTTTTTGCGGATCCAGTACAATATCCCCGGTCACATACTGGAAATATCTTCCATCCATGCTGTAACGGTCAGCCTTCAGCCTCATTGCCTGATACGGAGGCTTCTTCGCCTGCTTCTGATCAGATAACTGGCTGACTGTTGAAACCGGAACGGCAGATCCCGCCATTGCCTGCTGTGCATAATAATCTGCAGACATCCGGTACATCATGGTAACCTTCTGTGTCAGTATATCCGATGACAATGTAAGGACGCCATTTTCCTTCCTGGTACTGGTCAGAGCCACGATAATATTGGACCGGTAACTGTCCGGCTCTCGCACCAGCCGAAGGCTGTAAACACCCTCCGGCTCTGCCGCCTGTACCTTTATGGCATCCGAACGTTTTCCGTAAACGCGTTTTCCGTCAAGCAGTGCATAAGCCCGGATCTGATAATAATAGCTTTTCCCCTGTTCTACTGTACCATCCACGTAGTTTGTTCCAAAATCAAACTCCTCGGTGGAAATATCCTTGACCAGACCTCTCTCCAAAAGCTCCATACTGCCGGCAGAGGATCCACGGTAAATTTCCACGCCCTCTGGCTCTACGGCTTCCTTTCCTTCTCCACCGAAGGAATATGATAAAAGGATCTGGCCAATCTTTTGCTGCTTCGCCTTCATTGCCTTCTGATCCCAGAATGCACCACCCACACCGGTGTAAATCTCACATTCTTCATGAAGCCTCTGTGGCATTTGATCTTTGCTGTAGGCAAAGCGGTCTGTCCGGCTGTACTCACATGCTGCCTCCACCTTGTAATGATAATCCATTCCCATGGCTGCCGTCTCGTCCACATAAGAAGTCTGATCCGGTGTCAGCTCCTTTAGCTTCTTCCAGTCTGTGTTTCCTTTGTCACTGCGGTACACCACATAGGACACCGCCCGGCTTACCTTATCCCAGCTGATCCTGATCTGCGAGCTTTCATCCAGCTTTGCAGATACCTTCATCTCGTCGATTGGGCGTACATCCGCCGCCATAGATGCCGTAAATGCATCCGAGGACACCTCTCCCTGACCGGCCGGTCTGCAGCTCACAAGCAATGTCCCGCATACCAGACAAAAAAGTCCGGATATCACTATTTTTCTGCGTATCATAATAATCCTCATTTCCTTTATGTTACGATCTCACCTCTCGCTGTTTCGTCCTGATTCCACAGTTCACCTCCACGTAGCTGTGAATCGCAACTTTTATCCAAACAGTCCGTGAAAGAAATCCTTGATCGCATTAAAAATGTTCGAAAAGAATCCTCCTACCTTTTCTGACAATCCTGCCGTATCGACATTACTGAAGTCAATTCCCGAATCCTTTAATTTGTTATATATATCCTTCGCCTGTTCCTTGATGGCGTCCACATCCACATCTACCTGCGAAACCTTCTCCATCATATCCGTAATCTTATTGACATCATCGTCGGACAGATTCAGATCCAGTGCATTAGCAGAGGCGTTAACGGCATCCTTAATGTCATCCCTGGTAGTGAGATTATCAGAAAATACCTTCTGCTTCACTGCCGCCACTAACTGCTCCACCTTCTCGGAATCACCAATAGTATCTGCAAGCTCTGCTGTGGTCACAAGCTCATCTGTTGCGGCATCCATGGTTGACTCAGAAATATCCTTTCCGGTCATAACCGAATATGCCTTCATGGCTCCTACCAGAGCAGATGTACCGGAAATGCCAAACGGTCCCACAACTGTTACCTGTGCATCCTCCAAACCTGCCGTCACAAGGGCATTACAGTACATACCTGAGGTACAGTAAGTGATGTTCTTTGTCTCTACCTGAATGCCGCTTCCTGCCTCCGTCTTAACGATCATCACAGAGGAAAGAGCACGGCTGCCTATCACCTTGGAGTCAATATAATCTCCCAGATAATCATGCTCCTCCTGATTGGTGATCTCAATGGTCTTGTAATTGGACAGATCCGACTCGCTGATACCAAACTCCTGCAGCACCTTCTGCTTCTCACTTGCCTTCAGATCCTGTCCAAAAGCAATATAACGGTCATAGCTGGCATCCTCTCCGCTGACCACCGCATCCGCCGAAGCAGACTTGCCCGGCATACACAGGAGGCCTGCACAGAAAAGTACACCAAATAATATCTTCATTGTCTGTTTCATCCTTGTTTCCATCCTTTCCGGAATAATCCCCTTTTATCCCATTGCAGCCAATCCGCCTGCAAAAGTTATCCCACACCTTCGAGGACAGTTTACCACAAAAGCCCCCCACAGAAAAGTGGGGAGCTTCTCATTTCAGAAAAATATAATGAATTTATGCAATATTCTGTCCGACAGCCTTTAGATTGCCTTTCCTGCCTGAATTCTTTCCATGGCACGCTTTGTATTTTCCAGACTTCCGAAGGCGGTCAGCCGGAAATATCCTTCTCCGCTCGGTCCAAATCCGGAACCAGGAGTACCTACGATATTAAGGTTCTCCAGAAGGTAATCAAAGAACTCCCAGGATGTCATCTGATCCGGCGTCTTGAGCCAGATATATGGAGCATCTGTGCCGCCATAAACCTCATAGCCCGCACCGGTAAGACCTTCGCGGATCAGCTTTGCGTTGTTCATGTAATAAGCGATCTGCTCGTTTGTCTGCTTTCTTCCCTCATCGGTATATACCGCAGCACCTGCAGCCTGAATGATATAAGGAGCACCGTTAAACTTAGTACCATGACGGCGTGCCCACAGACTGTGAAGTGTTACATCTCCGGATTTGAGTTCCTTAGGGACTACCGTAAATCCAAGACGTGTGCCTGTAAATCCGGCATTCTTGGAGAAGCTTCGAAGCTCAATCGCACAAGCGGTTGCTCCCTTACACTCATAAATACTGTGTGGTACATTTTCAGAAGAAATATATGCCTCATAAGCAGCATCGAAGATGATCACTGCTCCTACCTTTAATGCATAGTCAACCCAAACCTGAAGCTGATCCTTTGTGATCGTAGTACCTGTCGGATTGTTTGGGAAACAAAGATAGATAATATCCGGTGTCTCCTTTGGAAGCTCCGGTACAAAGTTGTTCTCCTTTGTACATGGCATATAAATGACATCAGACCATTTCTCTGTCGCCGGATCATATGTACCGGTACGTCCTGCCATTGCATTGGTATCTACATATACCGGATAAACAGGATCGCAGACAGCGATCTTATTGTCCTGGCTGAAAATATCTCCGATATTACCGGAATCACTCTTTGCTCCGTCACTGACAAAGATCTCATCTGCTGCAATATCGCAGCCTCTGTCCTTATAATCCTTCTGTGCGATCACATCACGCAGAAACTCATAACCAAGATCCGGTGCATATCCCTTAAACGTCTCCTTCTTTGACATCTCATCAACCGCACTGTGGAGTCTGTCGATCACAGCCGGAGCCAGTGGTAATGTAACATCACCGATACCAAGACGGATAATATCCTTGTCCGGATTTGCATCACTGTATGCCGCTACCTTTTTGGCAATGGTAGAAAAAAGATAACTGCCCGGTAATTTTAAATAATTGTCATTAATCTTAAACATGATACTACTCCTTTCTTTTTGCGTAAAGAAAAAACCCCGAAAGCAAATAGCTTCCGAGGTGCCCCTGCCAAGGATTCATCCGCATCACACACACAATCCCTGCGCAATCGAGGTGACAGGATTTGAACCTGCGACCTCTGCGTCCCGAACGCAGCGCTATACCAAACTTAGCCACACCTCGAATTTGGTTGTAATCCCTGTATGTGAGCTTTATGACATGCATACGATATACAGCTGTCGTAAAACCACGTTCTATATATTAGCACACTTGTTTTTTCTTTGCAAGTCTTTTTCTAAAATCTTCTCCAACATTTTTAATGCACGCTTATTTTTCTCCACATCATGAACCCGGACAAAATCCCAGCCGGCCATACCTGCCAGAACCGATGTCACCATAGTGCCTTCCTCTCTCTCTGTCACAGGCAGATCCAGAGTCAGTCCGATCACGGATTTTCGGGAAGCTGCTAACAAAAGAGGCAGGTCAAACCGTTCAAACAGCTTCAGATTTGCCAGGATCTCCAGATTCTGCTCATAATCCTTTGCAAAGCCAACACCCGGATCAAGGATCATTCTGTCTCTGCTGATCCCCGCTTTCTCTCCAATCGCGATACTATCCTCCAGATCCAGAAGTACTTCCTCCAGAAAGTTCTGATATACTGCCTGATCCCTGTTGTGCATCACGCAGACCGGCACGTCATATTTTGCAATGATCTGTGCCATGGTGCCACAGTCCCAGACAGAAGACTGTCCCTCCGGAGCATAAAACTTATCATAGCGAAGTCCCCAGATATCATTCGCAAGATCTGCTCCCGCTGCCAGTGCCGCATCCATCACCGGTGCCTTATAGGTATCAATGGACACAGGAATATCAAACCGCTCCTTGACTGCCTCAATGATCCCTGTCACACGCTCAATCTCCTCCGGTACTGTGATCTTCTGATATCCCGGTCTCGTGGACTCTCCACCGACATCAATAATATCGGCTCCCTGCTGTACCATTTCCTGTACATGAAAAAGTGCAGCGTCTTTGTCGTTAAATCTGCCACCGTCCGAAAAAGAATCCGGTGTGACATTTAAAATGCCCATAATATAGACATGTCCCTGTCCGTAAGTAAATTCCCTGTTTCCGATTTTCATATCTTCTTCCTCTCTGTCCGTTATTCTGTCATTCTTCACTTGTATCCCATTATCAGGACACATCGATCCGGCTTTTGTCTGATCTTTTTCCAGCTGTCCTATTATTGGGACAGCAGTTTCAGAAAACGATCCTGTTTCTTTGTATCCTCCATCTCTCCCCTGACAGCATATGTCACGGTCTGGGTTCCCGGCTTTTTGATGCCTCTCATAGTCATACACATATGCTCGGCTTCGATCATGACCATCACGCCCTTCGGCTTCAGGTATGCCATAATATCATCGGCAATCTGTGCGGTCATCTGCTCCTGGATCTGCGGTCTGCGGGCATAGACCTCTACGGTTCTTGCCAGTTTGCTTAATCCAACCACCTTACCATCCGGAATATACCCAATGTGCACCTTGCCATAAAACGGCAGTAAATGATGCTCGCAAAGGGAATAAAAGGTGATATCCTTTTCAATGACCATTTCGTTATTCTGTGCTGTGAAGGTACGTTCAAGATGTTCCCTGGCATTCTGATCCATTCCGGCAAAAATCTCCTCACACATGGCACTGATCCTGGCCGGAGTTTCCTGTATGCCCTCCCGGTTGATATCATCACCGATTCCCTCCAGAAACAGTCTTACCGCCTGTTCTATCTTTTCTCTATCCATGTCTGCTCCAATCCACTATGCTCCTGTCACAGTTTCTTTCTAAAATCTGAACATCATTCTATCAAATATACCGGCTGGTGTCAAAAAAACGGTACACTTCGTGCAGAAATGACAGGCTTCCAAAAATAATGGTCTTGGTATTATGGCCGTCTTTTTCAATTTTGTGAAGAGCCTGTGCCACCGTTTCGCAGCTTTCCACCGCAATCTCCCTGTTATATTTCCGGCATTTGTGCTCCACAATTTCTGCCAGTACCTTCGGATCCATTCCCCGCTCTCCAGCTGCTTTTACCGTATATACAGAGGTTGCTAACGGCAGCATTTCGTCAAGGATCTTCTCATAATCTTTATCACGGAATACCCCGAAAATATAACGGAATCTCTGTGCCGGGAAATAAATTTCCAGAGATTTCTTTAATGCTGTGGCACCGTCCGGATTATGAGCACCATCCAATATTAAAAACGGATCCTTGGAGATCAGTTCAAAACGGCCTGTCCATTTTGTCCCCCGAAATGCGGTCTGCACGGAGCTGATATTGATCTTGTGAAAACCGGTCTGTGCCATGAGCTTTAATGCCTCAAATGCGGTTACGGCATTTTCCGGCTGGTAATAGCCCAGCTGGCGGATCTCCAGAGGATATCCCTGATACCGGAATGCTGTTTTTTCCAAAGAAAAATCCTTCTGGCGGATCTGCTCCGGTTCCGCTACCCGCAGCTTTAAGCCCCGGTGCTGACAGATCTCTTTGAGCATTTCCATGACTGCATTATCCTGTCTCACAGAAACGACCGGACAGCCTGCCTTGATGATCCCAAACTTCTGATAGGCAATTTCCTCTATAGTATCGCCTAAAAACGACGTATGATCTCTGCTGATCTTTGTAAAAACAGTGAGAGCCGGTTTTTCCACAATATTGGTTGCATCATTTCTGCCACCCATTCCCACCTCGATCACAGCTACGTCCACATGCCAACGGACCATCTGACAATACGCCATCACCGTCTCAATCTCAAATGCGGTGGGACAATCCATATCAGCCGCTTTCATTTTATCTACTGCCACTGCAATCTCTGTGATACGATCAGCCACTTCTTTTTCCGGGATCCATTCCACATCTGTTCCAAAATGATTTCCCGATATCCTCTGGATCTGCTCTCTCGGATCAAAGAGTGCCGGAGACGCAAATCTCCCGACAGAATATCCGGACATAGCAAGGGCATCTGAAATATATGCCCCCACAGATCCTTTTCCATTGGTTCCGGCAATATGTACGATCCGCAGTTTTTTCTCCGGATGACCCATAAGCTCTGCCAGCTTCATAACACGATCCATGGAATAATCACTGGCAAGTTTTTTTCGTATTTCTTCGATATATTCTACTGCTTCCTGATAGTTCATACTAATCCTGCATTCCTTTCTCAACCCGCAGACTTTGAGCGGTAGGCACAAATCTGGGAATTGCTTGACAATTCTCATCGGCTGTACACTACGTTACAGGCATTTTTCTATCCCCTAAAAAAGGGCTCGGATAAAAAGGGTAAAACCCCTTTTACCAAAGCCCCATGTTATTGATACGATTTATAAAATATGGCACACGCCGGATGCAAATCATCCGTCCCTGACCGTGACCGCACCATCTTATTTGATGATACGAACCTTTAATACACCGTCAATGGCACTCAGCTTCTCTGCAAATGCCTCTGTAGAATCAGAGTCAATGTCAAAGATACAATAAGAGTAGTCCCCACGGCTCTTATTGGTCATATGTGCGATGTTGATTCCCTCAGAGGAGAATACATTGGTAAACTGTGTCAGCATATTTGGAATATTTTTATGAGCAACGGTAATTCTGCCCTTTGTCTCACAGACACCTGCATCACATGCCGGATAGTTTACGGAATTTCTGATATTACCATTCTCCATGAAATCACGGATCTCTTCGACTGCCATGATCGCACAGTTATCCTCAGACTCCTCTGTAGAAGCACCAAGATGAGGTGTGGCAATGACATTTGGCATCTTGACAACTGCCGGATTCGGGAAATCTGTTACATATTTTGCAACTTTTCCGGACTCCAGAGCCACCTTCATATCATCATCATTTACCAGAAGATCACGGGCAAAGTTTAATACAACAACACCGTCCTTCATCTGATCAAATGCCTCTTTGTTCAGGAGACCCTTGGTCTCCGGCATATATGGTACATGAACGGTAATATAATCACAGGTCTTGTAAAGCTCATCATAGCTCTTGCATACGGTGATGTCTCTGGAAAGTGTCAGTGCATTTTTTACGGAAAGGAATGGATCCACCCCGTAAACGTCCATGCCCAGACGGTTTGCTGCATTAGCTACCAATACACCGATGGCACCAAGGCCGATCACACCAAGCTTCTTTCCCTTGATCTCAGAGCCTGCAAAGTTCTTCTTTGCCTTCTCCATAGACTTGGAAATATTTTCGTCGTCTGCGTTTGCCTTAACCCAGTCGATACCACCCACGATATCACGGGCAGCTAAAAGCATTCCGGAGATCAGAAGCTCCTTCACACCGTTTGCATTGGCTCCCGGTGTATTAAATACAACGATACCCTTCTCGGCACATTTATCAAGTGGAATATTATTAACTCCGGCACCGGCTCTTGCTACGGCACAAAGCTTATCAGACAGCTCCATATCATGCATGGCAGCACTGCGGACTAATACCGCATCTGCCTGTGCAAAATCCTCTGTCTGCTTATAATCCTCTGTCAGATTGTCAAGTCCCACCGCTGCGATGGGATTTAAGCATGTATACTGAAACATTATGCATTCTCCTCCTCAAACTTCTTCATAAACTCTACAAGCTTCTCTACGCCCTCCTTAGGCATCGCATTGTAGATGCTGGCTCTCATACCACCAACGGTACGATGACCCTTCAGGTTTACAAAACCTGCTTCCTCTGCCTCTTTTACAAACTTAGCATCGAGATCCTTGTCCCCGGTTACAAATGGTACATTCATCAGAGAACGGTCTTCCTTTACAACAGTCCCCTTAAACATTTTGCTGCTGTCCAGAAAATCATAAAGGATCTTTGCCTTCTCCTCATTACGCTGCTTCATTACCTCTAAGCCGCCCATCTTCTTGAGCCACTTAAATACTTTGCCGCAGATATAAATACCATATGCCGGCGGTGTGTTGTAAAGAGAATCTGCATCTGCGTGTGTCTTGTACTGCAACATGGTCGGAGTGCCCGGAAGTACATCCTCTGTGATCAGATCCTCACGGATGATCACGATGACAACACCTGCAGGTCCGATATTCTTCTGGACACCACCATAGATCACACCATACTTTGTGACATCAACCGGCTCTGAAAGGAAGCAGGAAGATACATCAGCAACCAAAGTCTTTCCCTTTGTGTTTGGAAGCTTCTTGTACTTTGTTCCGTAAATTGTATTGTTTTCACAGATATAAACATAATCTGCATCCTCCGAAATCGGCAGATCCGAACAATCAGGAATATACGAGAATGTCTTATCCTCGGATGAGGCAATCTTGTTTGCCTTTCCATATTTCTGTGCTTCTGTATAGGCTTTCTTAGCCCACTGTCCGGTTACAATATAATCAGCCACGCCGTTTTTCATAAGATTCATAGGAATCATGGCAAACTGCTGTGATGCACCACCCTGAAGGAATAATACTTTGTAATTGTCAGGAATGTTCATCAACTCTCTCAAGTCTTTTTCTGCAGTCTTGATGATGTTATCATAGACCTTGGACCGGTGACTCATCTCCATCACCGACATGCCGGATCCCTGATAATCCAACATCTCATCAGCAGCTTCCTGAAGTACTTCCTCCGGTAATACGGCCGGACCAGCTGAAAAATTATAAACTCTGCCCATTTTTTATGCCTCCTTATGTAGATAAAAATTAATATTTACTGACAGCTCTGTAAAAGCAGCCGCCTATCTATAGAATACAAAATCCCCCTATAACAGCATTGTATGACAACACTTGCACTATATTAAGATTCCGCATTTAGATCCTCTTCATCAAATACATCTTCCAGATTCTTTCCGGGAGCAACCATCGGGAACACCTTATCGTCGCTCTCGATCACACAATCGATCACAACCGGCTCTCCTGCTGCAAGAGCCTCTTTCAGCACCGGTTCAACCTCTTCCATTTTGGTGATACGGTATGCTCTGGCTCCCATCGCCTCGGCAACCTTCACATAGTCCACCTTATCCTTTAATATCGTATGTGAATAACGCTCTCCGTAGAATAAGGTCTGCCACTGGCGTACCATACCCAGCACGGAGTTGTTAAAGATCAGCTCAATGACCGGAATATTACTGCGGGTTGCTGTTGCAATCTCGTTCATATTCATACGGAAACATCCGTCTCCGGCAATATTTACTACCGTTTTGTCTGGATTTCCCACCTTGGCACCGATCGCAGCACCGAGACCATATCCCATGGTTCCCAGTCCGCCAGATGTGATCAATGTTCTTGGTCTGGTATACTTGTAATACTGTGCTGCCCACATCTGATGCTGGCCTACTTCCGTGGAAATAATTGCCTCACCGTTGGTCAGCTCATACAGCTTTTCGATAATATACGGACCCGTCAGACGATCCTTACTGTAGGTAAGAGGTAATGTTCTCTTACGCTCCATCACTTTTTCCATCCATTCCGGATGAGAAAGCTGCTCCAGACGGGAATTGAAAATATCCAGTACAGATTTCACATCGCCGATCACACTGACATCTACAATGACATTCTTGTTGATCTCTGCGGGATCCACATCCACCTGGATGATCTTTGCTTTCTTTGCGAAATTTTTTGTAACTCCCGTAACACGGTCTGAAAATCTGGAACCGAGTACCACCAGCACATCTGCCTCTCCCACACTGAGATCAGCAGTTTTGGTGCCATGCATGCCAAGCATTCCCACATAATTATCATCCGTGCCAGGATATGCTCCCTTGCCCATAAGACTGTCCGTGACAGGGGCATCCAACTTCTTGGCGAACTCAAGCAGCTCCTTCTCCGCTCCGGAGATCACGGCACCACCGCCCACAAAGATCATCGGACGTTTTGCCTTGCGCATCAGCTTTAAAGCCTTCTCTACGGAAGCCGCCTCAATCTGTTCCATGGAACGCGGAATGATCTTTGGTACCTCCGGCTTATATTCTGTCTTATTGGCGGTAACATCCTTTGCAATATCGATCAACACCGGACCCGGACGTCCTGTCTGTGCAATTTTGAATGCACGTCTCAGCGCACCTGCCAGATCCTTGACATCCTTTACCAGAAAACTGTACTTTGTGATCGGCATGGTCACACCGGCAATGTCAACCTCCTGAAAGGAATCCTTGCCCAACAGAGGCACACCCACATTACAGGTAATCGCCACCAACGGAACAGAATCCATATGTGCGGTTGCAATTCCCGTAACCAGATTTGTCGCTCCCGGACCACTTGTTGCCATGCAGACACCTACACGTCCTGTCGAACGCGCATAACCATCTGCCGCATGGGATGCTCCCTGCTCATGGGAAGTTAAAATATGATGAATCTCATCCTGATGACGATAAAGCTCGTCATATATATTTAAAATAGCGCCTCCCGGATAACCGAATACGGTATCCACGCCCTGTTCCTTCAGACATTCCACTACAATCTGAGAACCTGTTAACTGCATCGTATGTATACTCCTTTCTCATTCACTAAAATAAATTACAGACTTGATTTTAAAATTGCACCCTTGTCTGCAGAAGTAACCATAGATGCATATCTTGCCAGATATCCGGTCTTCACCTTTGGCTCTCTCGGCGTCCATTTTTCACGACGTGCTGCCAGCTCCTCATCAGAAACCTTTACATTGATGGTATTGGCCGGGATATCAATAGCAATGATATCACCCTCCTCGATCAATGCGATCGGACCGCCAACGGCTGCCTCCGGTGAGATATGACCAATCGATGCTCCTCTGGAAGCTCCGGAGAAGCGACCGTCTGTGATCAATGCTACACTGGAACCAAGTCCCATTCCTGCAATAGCAGAAGTTGGATTTAACATCTCTCTCATACCAGGACCACCCTTTGGTCCCTCATAACGGATCACTACCACATCACCCTCTACGATCTTGCCGCCGCGGATAGCTGCGATAGCATCCTCTTCACAATCAAACACACGGGCTGGTCCCTCATGTACCAGCATCTCCGGTACCACTGCGGAACGCTTTACTACACCGCTGTCCGGTGCAATATTACCACGGAGAACAGCAATTCCGCCTGTCGCACTGTATGGATTGTCGATTGGACGGATCACTTCAGGATCTCTGTTCTCACAGCCGGCAATGTTCTCCCCAACAGTCTTGCCGGTGGCTGTGATCAGATCTGTATGAAGCAGACCCTTTTTGTTCAGCTCGTTCATAACTGCGTAAATACCGCCGGCTTCATTCAACTGCTCCATATAGGTATGACCGGCCGGTGCCAGATGACACAGGTTTGGAGTCTTTGCGCTGATGGCATTTGCCATATCAAGGTTCAACTCAACGCCTGCCTCATGTGCGATTGCAGGCAGGTGAAGCATAGTATTGGTAGAACAGCCCAGAGCCATATCTACAGTCAGAGCATTCTCAAATGCTTCCGGTGTCAGAATATCTCTTGGACAGATATTTTTCTCATAGAGCTCCATAACCTTCATACCTGCATGCTTTGCAAGCTTGATACGGTCAGAATATACAGCCGGAATCGTACCATTGCCCTGAAGTCCCATACCGATCGCCTCTGTCAGGCAGTTCATACTGTTGGCTGTGTACATGCCGGAGCAGGAACCACAGGTTGGACATGCATGGCATACATAATCATCCACCTGCTCCTCTGTCATAGTTCCTGCAGCGTAAGAGCCTACTGCCTCAAACATAGAGGAAAGACTTGTTCTCTGACCATTGACGTGTCCGGCTAACATTGGACCACCACTGACAAATACCGTAGGAATATTCAGACGGGCAGCTGCCATCAGAAGTCCCGGTACGTTTTTATCACAGTTTGGCACCATAACAAGGGCATCAAACTGATGTGCCAGAGCCATACACTCGGTAGAATCACAGATAAGATCTCTTGTCACAAGGGAATACTTCATGCCGGTATGTCCCATGGCGATTCCGTCACAAACGGCGATCGCCGGAAATACGATTGGCGTACCTCCTGCCATTGCAACACCCATCTTGACAGCATCCACGATCTTGTCAAGATTCATATGGCCCGGAACGATCTCATTGTAGGAGCTTACAATACCTACCAATGGCTTTTCCAGCTCTTCCTTTGTAATTCCAAGTGCATTAAACAACGAACGCTGTGGCGCCGTTGCCATTCCCTTCTTTACTGCATCACTTCTCATCTCTTGTCACCATGCCTTTCATATATACATATCCCAATTTGTAACATTTAAGGAAACATTACTTCTATCTATGTTCTATCCAATGCGCTCTGCGATCAGATCACCCATCTTTGTTGTTCCAACCCGGGTCTTGCCCTCGTCCATAATATCTACGGTGCGATACCCCTCAGCCAGCACTTTCTTTACTGCATCCTCAATCGCATCTGCTTCCTTCTCCAGATCAAAGGAATAACGGAGCATCATTGCTGCGGAAAGGATCGTTGCGATTGGATTGGCAATGTCCTGTCCTGCAATATCCGGTGCAGATCCATGACTTGGCTCATAAAGACCAAGCTTTGTTGCTCCAAGGCTTGCGGAAGACAGCATACCGATGGAACCTGTCACCATACTTGCCTCATCGGAAAGAATGTCTCCAAACATGTTCTCTGTAAGGATCACATCAAACTGCTTCGGATCTCTGACTAACTGCATTGCACAGTTATCGACCAGCATATTGGTCAGCTCTACCTCCGGATAGTCCTTTGCAACCTCTGCCACAACACTTCTCCAGAGTCTGGAAGAATCCAGCACGTTTGCCTTATCTACACTGCAGACCTTTTTATTTCTCTTCATGGCTACATCAAAGCCCCACTTTGCAATACGACGGATCTCGTTCTCATCATATGTAAGGGTATCGATGGCTTTCTTAACGCCATTCTCCTCGATGGTTTTACGGTCTCCAAAGTACAGGCCGCCTGTAAGCTCACGCATTACCACAAAATCAAAGCCTCCCTCGGTCAGCTCCTCCTTCAGCGGACATGCTCCGGACAGCTCATCAAAAAGAATTGCCGGACGGATATTGGCATAAAGCTCCAGTCCTTTACGGATCTTGAGAAGACCAGCCTCCGGTCTCTTGGATGGTTCGATCTGATACCAGTTAGACTGTCCTACGTTACCTCCGACTGCTCCCAGCAATACGGAGTCACAGCCCTTCGCTTTCTCCAGAGTCTCATCGGTCAGCGACTCTCCATATACATCAATAGAGCATCCGCCCATTAACAGATCCTCATATTCAAACGTATGGCCATAGACCTCTCCAACCTTTGCCAATACTTTTCTGGCCTCTCTTACAATTTCCGGGCCGATACCGTCACCGGGAATTGATGCAATCCTGTACTTCATATATTCGCTTCCTTTCTCTTTCAAAGCGGGATATCCTTTCATCCGCTTAGCATCGAATGCTATCTCTGTCTGACCAAACAGACTTAAAATGCACTAACCTATAGTGTACCCATAAAATCTATTAGTGTCAACGGTCATTTATTTATCCCAGATCATAATGGTCTTACCCATGTTTTTCTGGTTATCCAGTTCAAAAGCACGGTTCATATCCTTAATATCACGGATCGGAACCTGTGCTCCCACGATATTGCTCAGGTAATTGATGATCTCCGGATTGCTCTGATACAGAGCTACCGTTCTCTCAAAATCCTCTCTGCCGCTCCGGCTGCTTCCAAACATCCGCAATCCTTTTTCCAGGATCATACGGGTATTGATCGGCACCGGATACTCGGATACACCGAGAATGGACATGGTTCCCTCCGGCTGGATATGGTCGATCATCTGATTGATCGCACTCTGGGATGCAGCACCTCCCACACACTCGAAGGCGTGATCCACCAGCAGATCCTCCGGAATGTCATTGACATTGAAGGTGGCATCTGCAAAGGTAAAGGAGGACATTTTCTCCTCACTGACACCAAAGATATAAAGCTGCGTGTCCGGGAAGGTTGCTTTAAATAAGACAGAGGTGATATAGCCCAGATTGCCATCTCCCCAGATACCCACAATATTACGACGCTTATGTGCAAAACGGTCAAAACGAAGAACTGCATGCATGCTCACCGATACAAGCTCTGTAAATGCAGCGATCACCTTATCGATTGAAGGATCCAATGCCACAACCCTGTCATGGGTCAGAACAACATGCTCCTGCATAAATCCATCAAAGCCACTGGCACGGAATTTGCTGGAACGCAGATAATTTTCTGCGATCACATCATCCTTCTCTACCGGAGTATTTGGGATCATGATCACGCTGTCTCCCGGCTTAAACACACCCTGTGGATCGTATACCACATCACCGATTCCCTCGTGGATCAACGCCATCGGAAGCTTTTTGGCCAATACTTCAGCCGGCCTCGCCCCCTGATAATAACGCTGATCCGCATGACAGATTGACAAATGTGTCGGTCTGACTATCACTTCATCTCCCTGAAGACTGATATCCTGAAATGCAATTTCAAATCTCCGGGGTGCCACTAAACGATATATCGTATTTAACATAAAAATCCTTTCTGCCCTTCGGCACAAACTATTTCCTGTTCACTTACTTTCCGTTCTTCTGGTCATTTAACAGAGACTCTGCCACTCTGAGATCATAAGGATAGGTGATCTTGGTGTTGTAAACCTCACCCTCCACAAGGTAAACCTGCTCTCCCTTGATCACAAAAATTTTGGAGGCATCGGTCAGAATTTCCTTCTCTTCTTCTGTTAATGACTGATATAACTCCTTGAGCTTCTTGGCTCCAAAGGTCTGCGGAGTCTGCCCCTGATACATCTTGGAACGATCCGGCACAGATGTAATGATCTTACCATCCTCACTGTGTACAATGGTATCCGTTGCAGGAATAACCGTATCACAGGCACCGTACTGTAAACCGTACTTGATATTCTCCTCGATGATACGATACGTCAAGAACGGACGAACAGAATCGTGTGTCACGATCAAAGTATCATCATCCAGTCCATAGTTTTCCTCAATATATGCGATGGAATTCATAATGGTTTCATTTCTGGTGGAACCACCTTTGAGCACCTTTACGGTACTTCCTGCCTCACCCAGATATTTCTTCAGAAGATTTTTGGTGTGCTCAATCCACTCTGTCGGAGTCAGTACGATCAACTCCTGAAATGAATCATGCATCAAAAACTTCTCTACAGTATGAATGAGGATCGGCTTTCCTCCAATTTTCAAAAACTGCTTCGGCTTCTCAACATTTCCCATACGACTGCCGACACCGCCGGCAAGAATTACTCCAAATACCATGTTTTTCTCCTTATCCCAGATTACTCTGCATAGTTGCTGTTAATATAATTCACTAATCCCTCTGCCTTAATGATCTTCTGCATAAACGGAGGGAATGCCTGTCCCTGATACTGTGTTCCTTTTGTCTTGTCCACGATCACACCGCTGTCAAAATCAATCTCAACGGTATCTCCTGCCTCGATCTCCCTGGCAGCCTCCGGACACTCAATGATCGGAAGTCCGATATTGATGGCATTCCGGTAAAAGATACGGGCAAATGTCTCTGCAATGACACAGCTGATGCCGGATGCCTTAATGGCGATCGGTGCATGCTCTCTGGATGAACCGCATCCAAAGTTTTTGTTGGCTACCATAATATCTCCCTTCTTCACTCTGTTTACAAAGTCCGGGTCAATATCCTCCATACAGCTTTTTGCCAGTTCTGCCGGATCTGATGAATTCAGATAACGTGCCGGGATGATGACATCTGTATCTACATTATCTCCATATTTATGAACGGTACCACATGCTTTCATATTTACTTTCCTCCATATACTTTATAATTAGTCACGCTTTTACATGGCAATTTAAATCCACGCATAAATTGCTCTTTGCAAAACGGTTGTCTTACATCAAAGTCCCAGATCCGATGGCTGCGAGATTCTGCCGGTAACCGCACTGGCTGCTGCAACAGCCGGACTTGCCAGATATACCTCAGATTCCACATGACCCATACGTCCTACAAAGTTACGGTTTGTGGTAGAAACAGCTCTCTCTCCCTTTGCCAGACAGCCCATATGACCACCCAGACATGGTCCGCAGGTCGGGGTACTTACCACAGCTCCTGCCTCGATAAATGTCTGAACGAGACCTTCCTCGATCGCCTGCATATAAATACTCTGTGTCGCCGGGATCACAATGGCACGGATACCATCTGCCACCTTACGTCCCTTCAAAACGCTTGCTGCCTCTCTGAGATCAGAGATACGGCCATTAGTGCAGGATCCGATCACAACCTGGTCAATGGCAACCTCACCAGCCTCATCTACAGTCTTTGTATTCTCCGGAAGATGTGGGAATGCTACGGTTGGCTTTAAGGTACTCAGATCGATCTTAATAACCTCGTCATACTCTGCATCCTCATCTGCCTCAAAGATCTTGTATTCCTTCTGTGAATGCTCCTTCATATATGCAATGGTCTGATCATCAACCGGGAAGATACCATTCTTGGCACCCGCCTCGATCGCCATATTGGCAATGGAGAAACGGTCGTCCATGGAAAGACTTGCCACGCCGTCTCCCGCAAACTCCATGGAACGGTACAGTGCACCGTCCACGCCGATCATTCCGATAATATGAAGGATCACATCCTTACCGCTGACCCATTTGGAGAGCTTGCCGGTAAGCTCGATCTTAATGGCGGAAGGCACCTTAAACCATGCCTGTCCGGTGATCATGCCACAACCCATATCGGTACTGCCAACACCGGTAGAGAACGCACCTAATGCTCCATATGTACATGTATGGGAGTCTGCTCCGATGCAGACATCTCCTGCCACGATCAGTCCCTTTTCCGGAACAAGGGCATGCTCGATACCCATCTGTCCCACTTCAAAATAATTGGTAATATCATGCTCTTTGGCATACTCACGGACACATTTACAGTGCTCCGCAGACTTAATATCTTTATTTGGGGTAAAATGATCCGGAACAAGGGCAATCTTATCTTTATCAAATACTGTCTTTTTGTTTAGCTTCTCCACCTCGTGAATCGCTACCGGACCGGTAATATCGTTTGCAAGGACAAGGTCAAGATCTGCCATAATAAGCTGTCCGGCCTGAACCGTCTCCAATCCTGCATGTGCCGCTAATATCTTCTGCGTCATTGTCATTCCCATAATCTCATTGCCTCCATTCTCTCTTTATCCATTCAGGGGTCACCTGACAAAACTTTATTTATCATACCACAAAAGGAGGTTTCTGTAAATCATCCCTTCAAAACGCCTTAAAAGCGGTCAACATACACCACCAGTTCTACTCCCGGGTGGTTTTCTGCCACATGATCCTGCAATCGCTTTACCAACTCCTTCTCCTCAATCTTACAGGAATACGGCTCCTGGATATCAAAAAACAGTTTCATATGACCGGTACACCGTACCATACGGAAATCATGAAGTGCCAGTGACGGATCAATCAGCTTTAAATCTGCCTCCATCTCCTTTTTCATCTTCTGCGTTTCCTCATCTTTCACCCAGATGGGATCCATATGGATCACAGCCGTACATCCCAGCTCGTCAGAAATCTGATGCTCCACTTCGTCGATCACCTCATGAAGCTCCACAAGACTTCCATCCACCGGAACCTCTGCATGCAGGGAAAGCATGGTACGTCCCGGTCCGTAATTATGAACCACCAGATCATGCATGCCAAGGATCTCCTTCCGGGAAAGAACGATTTCATGAACTCTCTCTACAAAACAATCCTCTGCCGGCTGTCCCAGCAGCGGATTGATGGTGTCCTTTGCCGCGGAAATACCGGCATACATAATAAATATCCCCACCAGCATACCACACACACCATCAATCTGAAGTCCCGTAAAATGGGATACCACTGTAGAAACCAGAACCACAAAGGTTGCCACCGCATCACTGATGCTATCCAGAGCAGTCGCCCCCATAGCTGCACTGGCAATCTTGTTTCCATAGGAACGGTTATATGTAAACATATACAACTTTACGAGAATGGAGATCACCAGAACCACCAATGTCCAGGTATGCCAGACAACCTCCTCCGGATGCAGGATCTTCTGCCCGGAGCTTTTCATAAGCTCCACTGCCATAACCATAATGATCACCGATACGATAAGCCCCGACACATACTCCAGTCTGCCATGGCCAAAAGGATGCTCCGGATCCGGCTTCTGTCCCGACAGGCGGAAGCCAAACAGAAGGATCAGGGAAGATCCGGCATCCGACAGATTATTAAAGGCATCTGCCATGATTGCAATGGAATGACTGAGCCATCCCACAAAAAGCTTTCCGGCAAACAAAAACACATTTAGAAATATCCCTGCAATACCGCAAAGGATCCCATATTGCTGCCGCACATATTTGTCCTGATAATTTCTATAATCCGGAATCCAATGTTTTGCAATAAAGTTAATCATACCTAACCCCCTCTAAAAACGAATAGTTGTTCCACTGTATGTTTTCATACAGCAGAACAACTATCCTGTTGATTCTGTCCAGTTATCAGGACAGACCTTCTGTCCCATATCCGGTACAGCCAATACCGGTTCTCACAGTATCCTGTACCTGTATTTATTCGTATGCTTCTACCTTTGCATTAATGTCATCAAACAACTGCTGCTTTAACTGAAGCACTGCGTCAAATGCCTCCTCTACCGGAACCATCTCCTTGTATGACTTGTCTCTTGTCGCAAGCTCAATGCAGGACTCCTTTAGATTTCTCGGACTTACCACCACACGGATCGGTGCACCAATCAGATCAGCATCGGAGAACATCGCTCCCGGACGTACATCTCTGTCATCATAGATCACATCCACACCTGCCTGTAATAGCTTCTGATACATCTCATCAGAAACTTTCTTAGTCTCCTCGTCATCCACACGGAGACAGCATACCTCAACCTCCCAAGGTGCAATGGAGATAGGCCAGATCGGACCATACTCATCATGCTTTTCCTCGCAGATAGATGCTGCCAGACGGCCAACACCAATACCGTAGCAGCCCATGATCGGATACTGAAGCTCCCCATTCTCATCGGTGTACTGCATATTCATAGACTTGGTGTACTTTGTGCCAAGCTGGAAGATATTACCAACCTCGATACCACGCTTGATCGTAATAGACGGCTTGCCACAGCAAGGGCAGATACCACCTTCCCGGATCTTGGAAATATCATGATAGGTCACCTCACCAAGCTCACGTTCCAGGTTCAGTCCCTTATAATGCCAGCCCTCTTTATTGGCTCCTGCAACCATAGACTGGATACCCTTGAGAGATACGTCCAGATATACCTCTGCCTTTTCTGTGATCTGATAAGGTCCGATATAACCTGCAACAAGACCGCAGTCCTCTGTAATATCTGCCGGGTGGATCTCCTCTCCCACCAGATTGCGAAGTTTTGTCTCATTGATCTCATAATCGCCTCTGACAAAAGCAACCACATAGGTATCGTCAGAATTCTTCTGATATACCACTGCCTTGCAGGAAGTCTCCACGTCACTCTTTAAGAATCCGCAGACATCCTCAATAGTCTTGCAGTCCGGAGTCTCAACACACTCCAGTTCCTCTGCCTGTCCCGGTTTATTCTCAACGATCGTCTTTGCCGCTTCCATGTTGGCACGGAAATCACATTCATTACAAAGTACGATGGAATCCTCGCCAACCGGTGTCAGAAGCATATACTCATGGGAAAGACTTCCTCCCATCATACCGGAATCCGATGCTACCGTAACAACCTCCGGAATACCTGCTCTCTGGAAGATACGGTTATATGCCTTATATGCGATGGCATAATAACGCTCCAGATCCTCCTGGGAGGTATGGAAAGAATACGCATCCTTCATGGTAAACTCACGGACACGGATCATTCCGGCACGGGGTCTTGCCTCATCACGGAACTTTCTCTGTACCTGATAGATCATAAACGGATACTTTGTATAGGTCTGGGCATATTCACGAACCAGATGAACTGCCGCCTCCTCATGGGTCATACCAAGAACATGCTTTGCATTGTTTCTGTCGGTAAAACGAAGAAGCTCGCTTCCCACACTGTCATATCTGCCGGACTCCTCCCAGAGATCTGCCGGAAGAACAACCGGGAATAATACTTCCTGTCCGTCAATGGCATCCATCTCACTACGGATGATATTTTCAATCTTTGCGGTGATTTTTCTCAGAGTCGGAAACTCGGAAAAAATGCCATTGCCAACATATTTCATATAACCGCCCCGCACCATCAGTGCATGACTGTCGATCACACAATCCGCCGGCTTCTCCTTAAAACGCGAACCTACCAATTTTGATACTTTCATTTCTGCCTCCATTATAAGACACTTCTCTGTGCCGTATTTTATATTTTAAAGGAATAGATCCTTTACTTACGAAAGATACCTGTAACGGCATATAAACTAACCGGAAAATATTCCGACTGTGTTACTTTGTGATATTGCTGTCCGGAAGAGAATGACGCGGTTTATCACGTACCATCTCCGCACAATGTGCAATCTCTGCCAGAAGCTTGATCCTTTCCGTCCGGGACATACTGCCAACCTTTGACATGATCGCTCCTTTTTCTGTATTGACATACTTCGGTGGAACATTATTTAATGTCAGCGTCATCAGATCCCTCCTGCACACTGGGCAGGAACAAATCCCGAGATCATCGATATTTTCCTCAATCTCAATCCTCACCATATCCTCCATAATATTATGAAGGGTTCGGTGATCCGCAATGTCAAACATGTTCTGGATCCGTTTTTTGACAATATCCGGCTGCAGTGGCTTTATCAGAATATCGTCCGCCCCATAGGCAAATGCCTTTTTAATATCCTCCTGCTGATCCGAAGCTGCGATCGCAAGAAGCGGAATATTTCGATTTAATGCATTGGAGTGGATACATTTCATCATTTCAAATCCATCCATCACCGGCATGACCAGATCTGTCACGATCAGATCTATCTGCCCCGGATGCTTCTCCAGATAAGACAGCCCCTCTACACCATTTTGTGCCGGAATACATTCACAATCATATGGAAACAGATCCCGGATCATTTCTCCTGCTACTGCACCATTATCCACTATCAACAGCTTCTTTTTCCCCATATATTATCCTTCCTCACCCGAAATTGCCTTTCATCAGACCTTCTCTGTCAAAACAAGGGAAACAACAGATTTCCCCTATCACAAAAAACCAAATAAAATTATATTACATTTCTCTTTTGTTGTCAAAACAGCAGACTTGCTACTCCTCTCCATTATCAATCGACAGCCCCGGAAAGATGTTACCGATATCACTCAGATAATCTTCGTTATATTCCTCTGAATCCTCATCATCGTCCTCCACATCAAAACCCTCAATCGCCCCGCTTTTGATGATCTGACGGCATGCCTCGGCAGCCAGCTCATATTCTTCTTCATCTTCAATAGAATACATAGATGCCTCACCATCCGCATCTTCCTCATATTTCAGAATCTGTACCTCACCGGTCATGCTCTCCTCATCCGGTGCAAGCTCTGCTGCAATAATATACTCGGTGCCAAGCTCATCAATCTCAAAGCCTGCCAGAGGTGTCACCTTTGTCTCTGTACCGTCCTCAACCTCCAATGTGATCACAATATCCTGTTCATCTCCAAAAAACAATTCTGTATTTTTCTGATTCATCATCAACCTCTCTTTCTGCCGGAAACTCTGCCGGCTGCCTTTTTGTTTCTGTGAAAGCATTTTTTCATCAGATCATATTCCTCTGCCGTCACCTCCACATTCGAAAACCCGGCTCGTTCCAATATAGAAACTGCCTTTTCCAATCTTACCACATCTGAACACCAATATCCATGATTATTCAGCCAATTTAACTGATCTTTATAATTTTTATATTCCTTTAAGGAATCCCGCTTCTGGGAAACTTTCCCCAAATACCGCTGATATTCCATGATCAGCCTGTCATTTCTGCTGCTTTTGCGGAACCGGATCCACCATACCGCATATCGTCTAAATTTCCAGATAACAAACCACACGAAAACTGCCACAGCCATTCCCGCCGAAATATACCCCGTGGTCTTTTTCACCAGTTCTGCTGCCCCGTTATCTGACTGGACACCATTTCCATTTTTTGAATCATTTCCGGATGAATTTCTTCCTCCTCCCAAAAAGTGAAGAATTCTCTGCCAGAGTCCATTATCTTCCGGTTCCTCTCCGGTAGAAGGCGTCACATCTGCGACCTGCCATCCCAGATCAGGATCAAAAACCTCCACCCAGGCATGAGCACTGGCATCAGTCACATTTACGGAAACAACCGCCGTTTCTCCCACTTCCGAATATCCGTCATAGTAGTCCTGATACTTTTTGTCATATTGAATCGTTCCTTCTTCGGAAATATCCTCCGGGTCAACGCCATATCCTTCCACATAACGTGCCGGAATACCAATATAACGAAATGCCAGAGTTGCCGCACTGGCAAAATGTGCACAGTAGCCACGCCTGTTTTTCCCCAGAAAATAATTGATAAAATCTGTCCGGTATGGTGTTGCCCCCGGCCGATAAGAATATGGGATATTTTTCTGAAAATATTGTACCAGTTTCTGTACGTTATCCGGGACACTATCTTCCGGGGACAATCCCGCCTCCTGGCACAGCTTTTTAATCTCCTCCATATTTTCTTCAGGAATATTAAGCCAGTCTGTACCGGCCTCCTGCCGGTCCGCCCCTTTCACTCCAATGGCTTTTCCCGACAGAGACGGATAAAAGGTATACTCCTGTTGTACTCCCGGATAAATTTCCTTATTCACTTCCTCTGAATAATAGGGTAGATACACTCCGGCTGCTGCCGCAACATTTTTTATGAATATTTTTCCTTTTGCGGTCTTCTTTTTGTGTTTTTGATAATTTTTCTTCATCAGTGCCGTGGTCGTGTCTGACCGTTCCGGAACCTGATTTCCGGAGGAATCCGTCTGCCTCTGCCAGCGGTTGTTATAGGGCAGATAATCACATCCCGTAAATGTTTTCAGATAGATCCGGTTTTGTGTATACGGTGCAAACTCTATGGTCAGATCTGTTTCATAATCATACCGGACGGCATTGATCCCTCCCAGAGTACCATTGGTCAGACCTCCTGTATTGGGATAAAAATTAAACAGTCCCGCCAGACCCAGCATGGATACATTTTCCACCGTTTCCATGGTTGCTTTTTTCAGGGCACTTATTCCGCGAATGGACTGGTGAAGCCTTCGCGGATATAGGATAGATCCTGCTCCCAGAACCGCCATACATATTACAACAATGTACACCACAGTTCTTGCCATACTTCCAGCATCATATACGTATGCAAACCGTTTTTTCTGTGTATCCCACTCATAGGCATTGTCCTCAAATGTCAGACGATAATGATCATTTCCCCGAAATATAAAACATGCAAGAATTCCCGCCAGCATCATAACCATATACAAAAACGACGGTTCTTTCTCCAGATATAATGGCATTACCAAAGCTGCTGCCCCCAGCAGCACGACCATGCTACACCGCATTTTTCTGGAGACCATAATATTTACCAGTACACAGCAGATACATCCGATATAACTCATAGAAATCGTGATCGCAGCATACCTGTCTCCAATCTGTTCCCCATACGAACGCATTGCGTTACTCTGAAAGAACTCAGAAGCCGCCTCCGACATATCATTGGCAACCGAATAAAAACCACTATTGATATACTTTCCAAGAAAATAGCCACCTGCCGCAATAACTGCCAGCAAAATAATATAGCCCGTATTCTGCCACAGCTTACTATAATATAAAGAGGCACAGTACAAAGAACACAAAAGCACCACAATATGCACGACAGGCTGAGAATAATCTACATCCAGTGCAGACAGATAAGAACCCATGACGCCCATCACCAGAAGATACACCACAAATCCTTTTATAAAAAGCGTTTCTAATCGTTTTTCCTTCGGCAGCTGATCCTGGCAGATCGTCAGTCCCTCTGTCAATGTCATAGAATCTATTTTCCGGTTATCACTGTTTTGCAGATTATCTTTCGAATGTCTTCTACCACCCATCTCTTTCCATCCATCAAACATTATCTCTCATCACCACCTGTACCTGGGAATCCTCATTTTCAATACTCAGATATGTCCGTAAAAACGGATAGCTGTTTTTCAGATATATCGTCTGCTGTTCATTCACCCGGACAGATAACGGCATAGAAAGGATCATGGCAAAAGCACCGCAAAGCTCCTCCATATCATTGCAGACAAATTCGTCAAACGAATATTGGTGCCCGTTCCATACCAGCAGACATACCGGCAGATTCTGACTTACAAAGGAAGCCGCCACATTTCCGGCACGTTGCAGCAAATGCTCCGATATTTCCTTTTCCCGGGACAATGCGATCCGTATAACCATCTGGGAACCGGACACACTGATCCGCTCCTTCACCATCAGCTCTCCCTGCTTTGCAGAAATCTTCCAGTGGATATCCCGCAGCTTATCACCCGGAATATATTCCCGGATGTCCTGAACCTCGGAAAAATCATGTCCTTTTTCCATACTCTCCGCTGTCTCTGACATTCCCGACAAAAAGCCGGACGTTTCCACTGCATCATTTTGGGAGAGCTCCGGAAGCACCGTCATTTCACAATAAGCTTCAACCGGCACCACCATCTCCACAATTCCCAGAAGATCTCTAATATCTGCTTTTTTACATCGTATCTCATATTTTCCAAGATACTCTGCTTTTAACGGCAGAACCACCTTCGAAACACCGCCCGGCTGCACCGGCATGGAAATCTCCCAGGAAGACTTGTTCTCCCGAAATACATTTTCTGTCTCCATTACCAGCATCCCGTTCAGTGCAAAATAACGTGTCTTATGAAACAGGTGAACCTGCAATTCCACGTAATCTCCCAGGTCAACATTCTGCCGGGATATATATATTCCGGTCTGCAGATTTTCCGCCAGATGAAGCAGTCCGTACACGGATAGAATTCCCACCAAAAACAGAACCACAGCCGTCATCAGAAGGAAATAACTGTGCAGCACAAAAAATGCACCCATATCTGCTGCAAGCAGGAACAGATACCCCGTCAGATGTACCCATCGAAAATGCAGATGTTTTTTGTTGATCATAACCCCACATTCATTCCTTTCTCAGCCTGCAGACTCTCAACTCCGTGGACTTTTCACATGAAGGATCAACTCATGGATACATTCCTCCACGCTTTTTCCCTCAGCCCTCGCTCTGGCTCCCGTTTTTACACGATGCCCCAACACATCCTTCAATACACACTGCACATCCTGTGCCGTCACAAAATCCCTTCCGGCAAGGCGTGCCATTGCCCGTGCCATACGAAGCAGTGCGATCGTTGCTCTGGGACTGGCTCCCTCTGCAAAATATCCCGGTTTTCTGGTTTCCTCCACGAGAGAGACAATATAATCATAAATCTCATCATGGACATAAATCTGCTCCGCCTCTCTCTGCAGATCCTTCAACTCCTCAATGCCAAGCACCCTCTGCCTTTTGTCTGTCTTTTTCCAGACTTCCCCCTTCAAAATAGAAACGGCATCCCGGTGGGATGGATATCCCATGGAAAGACAGATCATAAAACGATCCAGCTGGGATTCCGGCAAAAGCTGTGTTCCGGAGGAACCACTGGGATTTTGTGTTGCAATGACAAAAAACGGATCCGGAAGTTTCCAGGTTTTGCCCTCCACACTTGCCTGCCGTTCCTCCATAACCTCCAGAAGTGCGGACTGGGTTTTGGGAGAGGTACGGTTGATCTCATCGGCCAGAAAAAGGTTGCAAAAAACAGAACCCGGATGAAATTCAAACTCACCTGTCTTGTTATGATACATGGAAAATCCCAGAATATCACTTGGCAGCACATCGGGCGTAAACTGCACCCTGTGATACGTAAGTTCCAGAGTTTTGGCAAAAGTAGTAGCTAATGTTGTTTTTCCAACTCCGGGAATATCCTCCATCAGAATATGACCTCCGGCGATCATTGCTGCAAAAACTTTCTGTACCACATCCTCTTTTCCCTGAATGACCTGATTCACTGCCTGCTGTACCTGTAACAATTTATCCTGCTCCATATCTATCCTCCTTCCGGCATTCCGTCCGCAAATATTCTGTTTTAAGGATTCCCTCTCCGTCCCCTTCATTACAGTATCACTGTTTTTTCAGTGTATTCAGTTCTTTTATGGAATCCTCCGACAGGCTGTCCATCAATGTATGTCCACTCTGTTTCTGCTCCTGCAGTCTGGAAACAACGCCCTTTTTTACAGCAGCCACTTCCTTCTCAAACTCTCTGGCAGAGATCAGTCCACATCCCTGTCCCCGGATAATGATCTGCTCCAGACCATCTGAGGTTGCCACAGTCACATCATATTTTCTGCCATTCTCATGGGCAAATTTTTCAATAAACTGATCTGCCGTTTCCGCTTCCTTTGTATAAACCACATGAATATTATGATAATCGGAGATCTCCGTAGGATGTCCCTTCACACGGTAAGCATCAAATACCACGATCAGATGACACTTCCGGATTCCCTGATAATCACATAAAATATCAAGAAGTCTTCCTCTTGCCCCGTCAATATTGACCTTGGCAAGCTCATTTAATTCTTCCCAGGCAAAGATTACATTATAACCATCTACCAGAAGATATTTTTCTCTTTTGGCTGCCGGTTTTGCACTTCCCTGTCCATATTCCCGGACCTGCGCCTGCTTCACTTGCCTATTCTTCCGATGGGCAATTCCCTTATGAGGAGTAAATCCCTCTTTTCTGTTTGCATAAAAGGTTTTGTCCAAGATCCGGTCCACCTCGTCCACACCGATCCACTGCTCAGAGTTCTCCTGTTCCCGGCTGCGGCGCATCTGGTACTCCCGCCAGACGGATTCCTCGTCCAAAGTCCTCTCTGCCGCATCCAACACACTCTCCACATGCATATATTGTGGCACCTTATCCCATTCTACATAAAACCCGGAGCCGTGGCTGCAAAAAACCGATCCGGTAGGATTTGCCATATCCTCCTCCGGTATATAACCAATTTCGTCCACAATCTCCTGTGCATTATGACAAGGACCATATCCGCCGGTAACACAGGAAAAACTTCCCTCTCCTCTGGTATAAGCAGCTACCTCCTTCGCATAGTCCCAAAGAGTAGATACCGGTCCTCTTCCTTTCAGCAGTGCATGGCTTCCATGAATCTCGGGAGCCTCTGTTTCCGCCTCCCTCTGACTCATGTCTGTCATAGCCCGTCCCACATGCTCCGATGGCAGCTCCAATGCAAATTCATAATACGGCTCCAACAGAACAGACTGTGCCTGCATCAGCCCCTGACGCACGGCACGGTAGGTTGCCTGTCGAAAGTCTCCCCCCTCAGTATGCTTGAGGTGAGCCCTGCCACCTGCTACCGTAATCTTCACATCGGTCAGTGGCGATCCGGTCAGGACACCTCTATGTGTTCTTTCCTCCAGATGTGTCAGGATCAGACGCTGCCAGTTTTTATCCAGCATCTCCTCACTACAGCCCAAAAGAAACTGCATCCCGCTTCCGGGTTCTCCCGGCTCCAGGATCAGGTGAACCTCTGCATAATGGCGGAGCGGTTCAAAATGTCCGATGCCCTCTACACGATCTGCAATGGTTTCTTTATAAACGATCTTGCCGGCACCAAAAATTACCAGCACATCAAACCGTTCCTTAATCTGTCTCTGCAGGATCTCAAGCTGCACCTGTCCCATTACCTGCACCTGAATCTCCTGCAGCTCCTCAGACCACAGAACATGTAGCATGGGATCCTCTTCCTCCAGTATCCGCAGTTTCGGTAGAAACGCCGCCGGATGAACCTCCTCCGGAAGGATCATCTGATACGTCAGTACCGGCTCCAGAACAGGCTCTGGAGAATCCCTCTCCATGCCAAGTCCCTGACCGGGATATGTTTCTGCCAGTCCTGTCAGTGCACAGACACAGCCTGCCTCTGCCACATCCACTGTCTCATACTTCTCTCCGGAATATATCCGGATCTGATTGACCTTTTCTGCAATCTGCCCATCCCCGGCATTTTTCGGCAGATAAGAAAGTACATCCCTGACCTTTAATGCTCCTCCGGTAATCTTGACATATGTCAGACGGTTTCCCTGAGTGTCCCGGAGGATTTTAAACACCCTTGCACCAAATTCTGTACCAAATTTAGGACACATACCATAATTACTGATTCCATCCAGCAGACTCTTCACTCCATCCATTTTCAGTGCGGATCCAAAATAACACGGAAAAATCTTTCTCTCAAGAATCAGTCTGGCAATGTCTCTGTCCGATATTTCTCCCATATCCAGATATTGATTCAACAAAGCTTCTTCACAAAGAGCAGCACTTTCATAAATGCTGCCCTTGTCTTCTGTCCCAAAATTCGTACAGTTGTCCGATAATTTTTCTTTAATTTCTGACATCAGACCAGACTGATCTGTGCCCTGTTGATCCATTTTATTGACAAAAACAAAGGCTGGCACCTGATAACGCTCCAAAAGCTTCCAGAGTGTTCTGGTATGTCCCTGCACCCCGTCCATACCACTCACCACGAGAATGGCGTAATCCAGCACCTGAAGGGTTCTCTCCATCTCAGCCGAAAAATCCACATGTCCCGGGGTATCTAACAGCGATATCTCCAGATCATCCGTACGAAGCATCGCCTGTTTCGAAAAGATTGTGATCCCCCGTTCTCTCTCTAACTCGTAGGTATCCAGAAAGGCATCTTTGCTGTCCACCCGGCCAAATTTGCGGATCATCCCACAAGTATAAAGCATTGCCTCCGACAATGTTGTTTTCCCCGCATCGACATGCGCCAGTATACCAATACACAATCGTTTTTTATTCATAATAATCAAAACCCCTCTGTTAGAATTATCCTCACTTTTCCTTTGAGAGAATAAAGAGTTTCACAAAAGGAAACTCTTTATATCAATATATCTGCATATCTGGTTCATTAAATCAATCGGAATGACGGTTCATAAACCGTTCCCATACTTCCACATCGTGTTTGGCATATACCTTTGCCAGATATGTTCTCTCATTGGCATCCAGATATATTTCATACTCATATGGAAGCTCTCCTTCTGCCGTTCTGCGAAGGATCTGATAGACTGCTCCTCCCGCCATATCCTCCATCCACTTCGGATACTCCTCCGGGGTCAGTTCCTGATCCTCCACACTCTTGGTGAAATTACCATCGGCATCGTAAAGCTTGTAACCTTCCTCTACGATCCGGTCAATCTCTACCTGCTGAAGCTGTAGTGTCAGTTCATTGGTTCCCATTTTACGGATATCCCGGTTACAGGAATTATCCGGAAGGATCGTAACATATCCCAGTTCCAGATAAAGATGACCATTTTGCATATGGATCTGTCCAATGTCTGCATCTTGAAATTCAAAGTTCTCCCACTCATCCACGGTACGATATCCCATGATGTTCCATCACCTTTCCGTTTAAGTATTGATCTGCCGGATCATCCCATCAATTTTTATCGAAATACCGGCCGCTGTCGTTTTTAATGATGGAATAAACGGATACCGGTAAAGCTCATGGCGATGCCATGTTTGTTACATGCCTCGATCACTTCTCCATCACGGATCGATCCACCCGGCTGTGCAATATACTTCACACCGCTTCGGAATGCACGCTCAATATTATCACTGAATGGGAAGAACGCATCGGAGCCAAGAGTCACGTCAGTTGCCTTAGAAAGCCATGCTTCCTTCTCCTCCTTTGTAAATACCGGAGGCTTCTCGGTAAATACTCTCTCCCATTCGCCGTCTGCCAGTACATCCATGTAATCCTCTCCGATATAAAGATCAATGGCATTATCACGGTCAGCTCTCTTCATGCCCTCCTTAAAAGGAAGTCCCAGCACCTGTGGAGACTGTCTTAACAGCCAGTTATCCGCCTTACTTCCGGCCAGTCTGGTACAATGAATTCTGGACTGTTGTCCTGCTCCGATTCCGATTGCCTGTCCATCCTTGACAAAGCAGACGGAATTGGACTGTGTATATTTCAGTGTGATCATTGCGATCGCCATATCAATCTTTGCGGAATCCGGAATGTCTTTATTCTCCGTTACCACATTGCTGAAGAAATCCTTGCCGATATTTAACTCATTTCTTCCCTGCTCGAAGGTAATACCAAATACCTCTTTATGCTCGATCGGATCCGGCTCATAATTCTCGTCGATCTGGATGATGGCATAATTGCCCTTTTTCTTCTCCTTGAGAAGCTCCAGTGCCTCCGGCTCATAGCCCGGTGCAATGATACCGTCGGAAAACTCTCTCTTGATCATTTTGGCAGTACAGACATCGCAGACATCGGAAAGTGCGATGAAATCACCATAAGAAGACATTCTGTCTGCACCTCTGGCTCTCGCATAAGCTGCGGCAAGAGGCGTCAGCTCTCCGAGATCATCTACCCAGTAAATCTTTGCCAGCACATCAGACAATGGAAGTCCCACTGCTGCACCGGCAGGAGATACATGTTTGAAGGAGGTTGCTGCCGGAAGTCCGGTTGCTTTCTTTAACTCGCGGACAAGCTGCCAGCCGTTAAATGCATCCAGAAAATTAATATATCCAGGCTTTCCATTGAGTACCTGAATTGGAAGCTCGCCCTCCTTCATATAGATTCTGGAAGGCTTCTGATTTGGGTTACATCCATATTTTAATTCTAATTCTTTCATTATTGTTATCCTTTCTTGATATTATTTTGTTGTATTTATCTTTTCGTTCATCTATGCGTTTTCCATAGATTTGCAAACATATTATTTACTCAAACTTTCCACACCAAGAACTATAATATGCCCCGACTGTTTCTGATGTTCGAGGGTATTGAATATGATTTTTGGCTTTTAAGAGCCTG
>ERZ779840.56-NODE-56-length-137993-cov-11.643108_pt1 | contig 137993 bp, 109 predicted proteins | sample MGYA00511561_ERZ779840 | MGnify/ENA primary metagenome ERZ779840 (study PRJEB29588, sample SAMEA2162036) | human gut metagenome | biome: human gut; feature: human-associated habitat; material: faeces | place: Denmark | collected 2008/2010 ...
AGAAAGTATATAGAAGTATATAAAAATATATAAAGGAAACCAAAATCCCCCAAACTTTCCGCACCAATTCCTCCCTTTTGCATAGTCATAGTAGGAGAAGACTTCTTATATTAATACAGCAAAGGGAGGAAGACTATGGCAGTGGTAACATTAGATGCCGGTCACGGAGGCTATGACAACGGTGCCTCCTACCAGGGGCGGAGGGAAAAGGATGATAATCTGAACCTGGCACTGGCAGTGGGAAATATTCTGCAGAACAGAGGCGTGGATGTGAGATATACCCGGACCGAGGATGTATATCAGACACCACAGAGGAAGGCGGCGATCGCCAACGAAAACGGATCGGATCTGTTTATTTCCTTTCACAGAAATTCCAGCCCGTCTCCGGATCAATATTCCGGGGTACAGACGCTGGTGTATGCGGACAGCGGCCCACGCCGTCTGCTGGCACAGAACATTAACAATGAGCTGGAGAAGGTGGGCTTTACCAATCTGGGAATATCGGTCCGGAAGGATCTGCCGGTGATCCGGGAGTCCAATATGCCTGCGGGGCTGGTGGAAGTAGGATTCATTAATACGGAACGGGACAATGCACTTTTGGATGCAAAGTTTCCGGAGGTGGCACAGGCGATTGCAGACGGGATCCTTCAGACGCTGCAGGAGACTGGAAAAGATGTGCGTGCCACTGGGGAGGCAGAAAGCTATACGATCGAGACCGGGATGTTTGCCCATGAAGACAACGCCAAAGATCTTGCAGCCCTGTTGCAGGAGGATGGCTTTGAAAGTTTTGTTGACAAAAGGGGTGGATATTATGTGGTATGTCAGGGAATGTATCCATCTCTAACAGAGGTTCGCAGAGCCGAACGGACACTGTATGAAAGCGGCTATGAGACAAGGATTGCACCGATTATGGAAGAAAAATCGTAAAAAAATAACGAAATTTGGTAAAAAATACGCAAACCCCCTTGATTTTCCAAGGGTGTAGTGCTATTATCGTCATTGTGATACTGTAAATTATGAAGAGTGGACTGCGCGGTCCACTCTTTCGTTTTGAAACGAGGGCAGTCGTTTATAAGGTGATTCTGCCCTGGAGTGGAAAAGAGGTTATGCATTTGACGAAACGTGAGGAGTACGAGGCACGGGCTGAGAAAATGCTGGAGCCATTGATGGAAGAAAACGGCTTTGAGCTGGTTGACGTGGAGTATGTCAAGGAAGCCGGTCAGTGGTATCTGCGTGCTTATGTGGACAAAGAGGGTGGGATCACTCTTGATGACTGCGAATTGGTAAACCGTGCATGGAGCGATATGATGGATCAGGATGATTTCATATCAGAGGCCTATGTGCTGGAAGTCAGCTCGCCGGGACTGGGGCGACAGCTCAAAAAGGACAAAGACTTCAAACGAAGTATCGGAGAAGAAGTTGATGTTCATTTTTATCAGGGAAGAAAGCTGCCGGCAGGGAAAAATGGCAAGGAGGTTTCTGTAAAGGAGCTTACCGGTGTATTGCTTGCATATACACAGGACACCATTACTTTGGAGACAGAGTTTTCACCTGAGTATGAGATTATGAGAAAAGACATTTCGTCGGTGAAGCTAACCATTAATTTTTAGCGAATACAAGTTTCGGAGACTTATATTTAGGAGGAGATAAAAATGGCTGCAAGAAAGAGTAAATCAACAAAATCAGACCGCACAGAGCTTATTGAAGCGTTAGAGGCGATCGAAAAGGAAAAACAGATCAGCAAGGATATTATTCTCGAGGCAATTGAGAATTCCCTGGTGGCTGCCTGCAAGAATCAGTTTGAGAGCAAGGCGGACAATATCCGTGTATCCATCAACCGCGATACAGGAGAGATCAAGGTATTTGCAGATTATGAGGTGGTTGAGGATGATCTTTTAGAGGATCCGACCACACAGATCGGCAAGACAGAGGCTGCTTTGAAGTATGGCAATGTAGAGGTTGGCGAGACCGTATCTACAGAGGTTATTCCGAAAAACTTCGGCAGAATTGCCGCGCAGAAGGCAAAGCAGGTTGTGGTACAGAAGATCCGCGAGGAAGAGAGAAAGGTATTATATACACAGTACCTTGAGAAGGAGCGCGAGGTGATCACCGGTATCGTTCAGCGTTACAGTGGCAATAATGTTTGTATTAACCTGGGTAAGGTGGATGCAATCCTGATGGAGAGTGAGCAGGTGCCAGGAGAGCACTTTAAGCCAACGGAGCATATCAAGCTATATGTGGTTGAGGTAAAGGATACCACAAAGGGACCACGTATTACGGTTTCCAGAACACATCCGGAGTTTGTAAAGCGTCTTTTTGAGGAAGAGGTAACAGAGCTTCAGGACGGTATTGTAGAGATCAAGAGCATTGCCAGAGAGGCAGGCTCCAGAACAAAGATCGCAGTATATACCGAGGATCCGAATGTAGATCCGGTGGGTGCATGTGTTGGTATTAACGGAGACCGCGTCAATGCAATCGTAGATGAGCTTCGCGGTGAGAAGATCGATATCATTACCTGGAGTGAGGATCCGGCGGTACTGATCGAGAATGCACTGAGCCCGGCAAAGGTTATTTCCGTCACAGCCGATGAGGAGGAAAAGACCGCCAGAGTCATTGTGCCGGAGAACCAGCTTTCCCTTGCTATTGGTAAGGAAGGTCAGAATGCGAGACTTGCTGCAAAGCTGACCGGATACAAGATTGATATTAAGCAGGAATAATCAGAAAAGGAAGTGAGTCCATGGGAGATAAAAGTAGTGTCCGTCCCCGCAAGGTGCCGCTGCGTCAATGCACCGGATGCGGTGAGAGAAAAGAGAAAAAAGAACTGGTACGCATCATAAAAACTCCGGAGGATCAGATCATGATCGATCTGACAGGCAAGAAAAACGGACGTGGTGCATATATATGTAATTCTACGGAATGTCTTCGCCAGGCGCGCAGACGGAAATCACTGGAACGCTCCCTGAAGACGGTTATTCCGGATGAAATATATGAGGAACTGGAAAAGGAGATGGATAACATTGCAGAAGGATAAGGTGTTAAATCTGATCGGATTGGCGCAGAAAGCCGGCAAGGTCGTAAGTGGTGAGTTTATGACGGAGAAGGCGGTGAAGACAGGCGAAGCTGCATTGGTTATCTTAGCGGAGGATGCTTCGGAAAATACCAAAAAGAAATTCCGGAACATGTGTGAGTTTTATAAGGTGCCCCTTCGCATCCATGCTGCAAAAGATTATCTTGGGCATGCCATGGGAAAGGAATTCAGAGCATCACTGGCAGTTGTAGATAATGGTTTTGCACAGGCAATTATGAAGAAAATGGATTAGGAGGTCGTAGTAGCATATGGCAAAGATGAAGATATATGAGATTTCAAGAAGTCTGCAGGGAGCATTTCCTGACCTGAAGAGCAAGGATCTGATCAAGCTTCTTCAGGAAAACGGATTTCAGGTGAAAAGTGCCCAGAGCAGCATCGAGGATGATGCGATCAAATTTCTTCTGAACAAATTTCAGAACAAAAAGGCAGAGCCTGCAAAGGTGGCAGAGGAGCCCGTAAAGGCAGAGCCGGTTGAGAAGAAGGAAACAAAAGAAAAGAAAGAGCCGAAGGAAAAGAAGGCAGAGACTGTAAAGACAGAAGAGAAAACAGAGCAGAAGGCAAAGCCTGTGGAGGAAGCACCGGTGAAGGAAAAGACAGCAGAGAAAGAGACAGAGAAGAAGGAAGAGAAGCCGGAGACTGTTGTGAAGGAACAGAAAGAGGAAAAGAAGGAAGAGGTGAAGAAGGAGGAGCCAAAGAAAGAAGAAAAAGCTCCTGCGGCACAGAAGGCACCGGAGAAAAAGCCGGCTTCCGAAAATCGTCCATCCCAGGATAACCATCGCGATCATCGTGACAACCGCGATAACCGGAATGGTCAGGGAGGAAGAGACAACCGTGACAATAATCGTGACCGTCGTGAAGGGGGACGCCGTGACAACCGCGATAACCGTGGCAATGGTCAGGGAGGAAGAGATAACCGTGACAACCGGAACCGTGGCAATGGCCAGGGCGGTTTTAACCGCGATAACCGGAATGGTCAGGGAGGAAGAGATAACCGTGACAATCGGAATCGTGGAAACGGTCAGGGAGGAAGAGATAACCGTGACAACCGGGGCAATGGCCAGAACCGTGACAATCGAGGCGGTCAGAATGGCGGACGCCGTGATGGCGGCCGTGGCGGCAATTCCTTCTCAGGCATTGATGCAGTCAAGCCGGAGGTAAAGCAGTCCAGAGCCCAGAGAGCCAAGAATGACTCCAGAAGTGCAAAGCAGAGACATGGCAGAGACCGTGACAGAGAAGAGCCGGAGTTTAATCCTCTTTACGGACCGGGCGGACGCAAGAATAAAAAGAAGGATCCAAACCGTAAGGGTGCGTTTATTAAGCCGGATCCGGTAGTAAAGCCGGAGGAGCCGGAGGATGGCATTCGTAATATCGTTCTCCCGGAGAAGATGACGATCAAAGAGCTTGCTGACATTATGAAGGTGCAGGCATCTACCGTGATCAAGAATCTTTTCATGCGTGGAGAGGTTGTTACACTGAATCATCAGATCACTTATGAAGAGGCAGAGGAGATCGCACTGGAGTATAACTGCATCGCTGAGATGGAGGAGAAGGTGGATCTGGTTGCTGAGCTTCTTAAGGAGGATGAGGAAGACGAGTCCTTAATGAAGAAGAGACCACCGGTTGTCTGTGTTATGGGACACGTTGATCATGGTAAAACATCCCTTCTGGATGCCATCCGTGAGACCAATGTAACCTCCCGCGAGGCAGGTGGAATCACACAGCATATCGGTGCGTATGTCACAGAGATCAATGGAGAGAAGATCACATTCCTGGATACTCCGGGACATGAGGCATTTACTTCCATGCGTATGCGTGGTGCACAGGCTACAGATATTGCAATCCTTGTTGTTGCAGCGGACGATGGTGTTATGCCACAGACCGTAGAGGCGATCAACCATGCCAAGGCTGCAGGGGTACAGATCATCGTAGCGGTCAACAAGATCGATAAGCCGAGTGCCAATGTAGAGCGTGTAAAACAGGAGTTAGTTGAGTATGAGCTCATCGCAGAGGACTGGGGTGGAGATACTGTATTTGTACCGGTATCCGCACATACCGGCGAGGGTATCGACCAGCTTCTTGAAATGATCATCCTGACTGCCGAAGTGGAGGAGCTTAAGGCCAATCCGGACCGTCTGGCAAGAGGTGTTGTTATCGAGGCGAAGTTAGACAAGGGACGTGGTCCTGTTGCTACAATTCTGGTTCAGAAGGGTACGCTTCATGTAGGTGATAACATTGCAGTTGGTGCCGCATACGGTAAGATCCGTGCCATGATGGATGACCGTGGAAGACGCGTGAAAGAGGCACTTCCTTCTACTCCTGTAGAGATTCTTGGTCTCCATGATGTTCCGGATGCCGGTGAGATTTTTATGGCAACCGAGAATGATAAGGAAGCACGTAATATTGCAGAGACTTATGTGGCTCAGGGCAGAGAGAAGCTTCTGGATGATACCAAGGCGAAGCTTACTCTGGATGGTCTGTTCTCACAGATCCAGGCAGGTAATATCAAAGAGCTGAATATCATTGTAAAAGCCGATGTTCAGGGTTCTGTAGAGGCTGTAAAGCAGAGTCTGTTAAAGCTTTCCAATGAAGAGGTGGCAGTCCGCGTGATCCATGCCGGTGTTGGTGCCATCAATGAGTCCGATGTCAGTCTGGCAAGCGCATCCAATGCGATCATTATCGGATTTAACGTACGTCCTGACAATACGGCAAAGGATATTGCAGACCGCGAGAAGGTCGATGTGCGTCTGTACCGCGTCATTTACGATGCGATCGAGGATGTGGAAGCTGCCATGAAGGGGATGCTGGATCCGGAGTACGAGGAGAAAGTCATTGCACATCTGGAGGTACGTCAGACATTCAAGGCATCCGGCGTTGGTACGATCGCAGGAAGCTATGTTCTGGATGGTAAGATTGAGAGAGGCAGCAAGCTTCGTATTACCCGTGAAGGCGAGCTGATCTTCGAGGGTGAGATGGCATCCCTGAAGCGTTTCAAGGACGACGTGAAGGAAGTGGCAGCCGGATACGAGTGTGGTATCGTTGCCCAGGATTTCAATGATCTTCAGGAAGGGGATCAGATCGAGGCTTATATTATGGTCGAGGTGCCTAGATAGATGGAAAAGAACGCCGGAATAAGGCGGCGGAATGGAGTTATATATGAAAAAAAACAGTATTAAATATTCCCGTATGAACGGGGAGGTACAGAGAGTCCTGAGCAAGATCATTGCCCAGGATATCAAGGATCCGAGGATTCATCCGATGACTTCTGTGATCTCGGTAGAGGTTACACCGGATCTGAAGTTTGCAAAGGTGTTTGTAAGTGTACTTGGAAATGATGAGGACAGGGAAAGGACTCACCAGGGGCTTCTTTCTGCTTCCTCCCATATCCGGTCTCAGCTTGCAAAACAGCTGAATCTCCGTAATACACCGGAGCTCACCTTTGTGATGGATGATTCCATTGAGTACGGAATCAATATGTCAAAGAAAATTGATGAATTAAAAAAAGAAGAACAGTAAATAGCAGGAAGGCGGTTATCAGATGACAGGATTAAGAGAAATTGCACAGGGTGCAGAAACAATTCTTATTGCAGGACATCTCCGCCCGGATGGTGATTGCGTCGGGGCAGCCGTTGCTTCTTATCTGTATCTGAAAAAGATTTATCCGGAGGCACAGATCAGTGCATATGTGGAAAAGGTTCCTGAGGTGTATCGTTTTCTGGATCCGGAGCATTCGATATTTGTAGAAAAGCTTCCGGAGGAACCGGTGGATCTGTTCCTGTCACTGGACAGCAGTACCAAAGACAGGCTGGGAGAGGCAGAGCGTTTGTTTGATACAGCTGCACGGACAGCATGCATCGATCATCACGTCAGCAATCTGGGCTATGCCATGGAAAATTTTGTGGAAGCCGGCAGCAGTTCCACCTGTGAGGTTCTTTACGGACTGATGGAGGAGGAGCTGATCGACCTTCCGATTGCAGAGGCGATTTATATTGGCATTATTATGGATACGGGGGTGTTCCGGTATTCCAATACCTCCAAAAAGACGATGGAGATCGCAGGCAGTCTGATGGAAAAGGGTGTTCCATTCTGGAAATATATTGATGAGTGTTTTTATCAGAGAACATATACCCAGACCCAGCTTTTGGGCAGAACGCTTCTCACCAGCATGCGTCTGATGGAAGGTCGTGTGATCGTTGCCACGGTGACCCGGAGAATGATGGAGTTTTACGGGGCACAGACCGAGGATATTGAGGGAATCATTGATCAGCTTCGTGTGACGAAGGGTGTCGAGGTGGCACTTCTGCTGCAGGAGATCGATGACCAGCAGTACAAGGTCAGCATGCGTTCCAATACATTTGTCGATGTCAGCAGGATTGCTGTTTATTTTGGCGGAGGCGGTCATGTCAAGGCTGCAGGCTGTACCATGCGGGGATCGCTGCATGATGTGGTCAATAACATTACGGAGCATATTGAGTTTCAGATGAAATAGAGAGAAGAGTGTGTCGGCTTTTGACGGCACAGGAAAGCAGGAGTCTCATAGAGGAGAAACGGGATGGATGGCATTATCAATGTTTATAAGGAAAAAGGTTTTACTTCCCATGACGTGGTAGCCAGGCTGCGGGGGATTCTTCATCAGAAAAAGATCGGTCACACAGGCACACTGGATCCGGAGGCGGTCGGTGTGCTTCCGGTTTGTCTGGGGAAAGCCACGAAGGTATGCGATCTTCTGACCAATAAGGACAAAACATACCGTGCAGTATGTCGTCTGGGAGTCAGCACGGACACACAGGATATGACCGGAGAAATTTTGAAAAAGGGAGATTATTCCGGGGTGACGCAGGAACGCCTGACAGAGGTACTGGAGGGCTTTGTGGGAGACCAGCTACAGGTTCCGCCAATGTATTCGGCACTGAAGGTCAATGGCAAAAAGCTCTATGAGCTTGCCCGTGAGGGAAAGACGGTGGAGAGAAGGCCCCGGCCTATCCGGATTTATTCCATCAATTTGGTGGAGTATCGACAGACAGAGGGATTGTTTACCATGGATGTTACGTGCTCTAAGGGCACATATATCCGGACGCTGTGTCATGATATCGGAGAGAAGCTTGGCTGTTTTGGAGCTATGGAATCGTTGCAGAGGACAAGAGTTGGGATTTTTACGCTGGAAAATGCCATAACGCTGGCACAGATCGAAGCGTTAACGGGGCAGAATGAACTGGAGCAGCAGATTCTTTCGGTAGATGCACTTTTTCCGCAGTATCCGGCATTTCAGATCAGAGATGAATTTGCGGCGAAGCTCTCCAATGGAAATCCGCTGTTGGAGTTCTTTTTACAGGACTATCCGGAAAGAGTCAATACGACCGGCATTCGGGACCTGACGGAGGGACAGGAGTTTCTGGTATATGACGAAAATGGCTGCTTTAAGGCAGTGTACCAAAAAGGGGACAGAGATCTCCGGGTACGCAAGATGTTTTAAAAGCGGCGAAAGGGACAGATTATTATGGAAATCATAAAAGGTCTTGATTTTAAAATAAAAAACAGTGCGGTGTCTCTGGGAAAATTCGATGGTTTTCACCGGGGACATCGCCTTTTGCTGGACAGGATCCTGGAGCACCATGAGCTTCATGCGACGGTGTTTACCTTTGATGGCATTCTGAAAGGGAAGCAGATTTATCTGGAAGAAGAAAAAAGAAGTCTGCTGGAGCGTCTGGGCGTGGAGCGGGAGGTATTATTTCCGTTCAGCGAGGAAACCAGAACCATGACTCCGGAGACATTTATCCGGGAGATGCTGGTGGAACGGATGGACGCAAAGCTGATCTGTGTCGGAGAGGATTTCCACTTTGGAAAGGAACGGCGGGGAGATGTGGGCATGCTGTCAGAGTATGCAGTGCAGTATGGTTATGAGCTCTGTGTATTTCCAAAGATAAAGGAAGACGGAGAGGTGATCAGCAGTACAAGGATCCGCAGGGAGCTTGCCCGGGGAAGGATCGAGAAGGCAAACCGTCTATTGGGTGATCCTTATTTTGTCTGCGGAGAAGTAGTGCATGGAAATGCACTGGGAAGAACTATTGGAATGCCTACGGCGAATCTGCTTCCGGGGGAACAGAAGCTTTTGCCGGCATATGGTGTTTATGCTACGAGAGTAGAGGTAGATGGTAAGATTTATGGAGGTGTGACCAATGTTGGTGTCAAGCCGACGATCGGTGCGGATCGTGCCAATGTGGAGACGACGCTGCTTCATTTTGACGGAGATCTGTATGGAAAGCAGATAACGGTTTATTTCCTTGAGTTTCTGCGTCCGGAACAGCGGTTTGACAGTCTGGAGGAGTTGAAAGCTCAGATGTCACGGGATAAGGCAAAGGCAGAGAAAATATGGGTGTCCATCAGTTGATGGATGCCTTTTTTGATCTCATCCTCTGTGAGACCGGCATAGCCCAGCAGGATCGCTTTCTCCGGGTGGGCAGGAATATGATCCGGCAGATAATGATCCCGGATACCATACAGATGGATTCTATGACGGCGGGCATTTTCAATCAGCATTGTCTCAGAGATATCATCCGGGAGACAGATTGTGACATGCATTCCGGCATGCTCTCCCTGAAGCGTCAAATGATATTTTTGAACCAGTGGCTGCAGACATTCCAGCACCAGATCGTGTTTGCTCCGGTAGAGCTTTCGCATACGGTTTACATGTTTTTCAAAATATCCATCCCGGATAAAATGGGACAGAACCGCCTGATCTACACGGGATACCGTGCAGGAGTAGTGACCGCAGATCAGCCGGTACTGTTTCAGCAGATCAGGAGGAAGGATCATGTAGCCCACGCGGATCGCCGGCGTGATCGCTTTAGAGAAGGTACCGATGTAAATCACCCGCCGGCTGTCCATACCCTGCATGGCGGGAATCGGTTTACCACGGTAGCGGAATTCGCTGTCGTGATCATCTTCAATAATATAGCGGTCCGGGGATGACTTTGCCCAGCCAAGCAGTTCCATACGACGGCCATATGGCATGACGGCGCCCATAGGAAACTGATGGGACGGTGTGACATAGACAAGGGAACTTAAAGGAGAGATGGAATCCGTTGTCAGTCCGTTTTTGTCCAGTGTTCCGGGAGAAATGGCCAGTCCGTTATTGTGAAAGATATGTGCTGCCTGGGTATATCCGGGAGATTCCAAGGTAATATGATCCATATGGAGGGAACGAAAAACCAGTGACAGCATCTGCAGCAGATAATCCACACCGGCACCCACAATAATCTGATCCGGTGTGCAGGAAACCTGGCGTGATATACGGACGTAACTGCAGACAGCATCCCGCAGAGGGGAATCCCCGTCGTTATCGCCCAGCAGAAAAAGAGACGGCTCCTCGGTCAGAACCTGTCTGGAAAGACGTCTCCAGACCGAAAAAGGAAAGTGGCTGATATCAATAGAATAGGGATTAAAATCGTAGAGGTACTCCGAAGAGACATCAGCTGGTGCGGAAGGGGTGATATGGATATCCCGGGATTGTGGTGATGGAATGATAGGAAGCTCCGGCTGATGCCGGTAGTCTGCCGGGATGATATCGCAGACATAGAAGCCGCTTTTGGGAGCGGAGTCGATATAGCCCTCTGACTGGAGCTGGTAATAAGCTGTGTCGATGGTATTTCTGCTGACACCCAGATTGGCTGCGAGACTGCGGGTTGATGGCAGTTTGGCAGATGCCGGAAGTTCCCCCTGCAGAATACATGCCCGGATCTGTTCATAGATCTGATTGTAAAGTGGTGTGCCGGAGTCAGGCTCTAAATGAAATGACAGCATATTTGTTCCTCCCGAAGATATGTTTAAACGAATGGTATCATATTTTAAGGGGAGAATCAAACAATAGAAAATAAAAACGATGTGTAAAAAATATGTAAAATATGTAAAATCTGCTTGTATCTTTTGTAAGAATCGTTTAACATAGTTAAGGGAAAAATAATGTGTGAAAATATGTACAGGCCAAAAATAAAATCCATGGCCGGGGAGATTGTACAGAGAGAGAGGTCAAAAGATGAGTGCAGAGTATTCTACAGCGATATTGAATGTCATTGCCGGACTCGGCATGTTCCTTTATGGAATGAAACTGATGGGTGATGGTCTTCAAAAGGTAGCCGGCGACAAGATGCGTGGCATCCTAGAGACATTGACAAAGACGAGATTTTCCGCGTTGATCGTGGGTATTATCTTTACCGGAGTGATCCAGTCGTCCAATGCAGCAACCGTTATGGTGGTCAGCTTCGTAAATGCCGGTCTGATGAACCTTTCACAGGCAATCGGCGTGATCTTTGGTGCCAATATCGGTACCACAGTGACCGGTCAGCTTCTGTCTCTGGATATGTCCAAATACGCCCCGGTAATTCTTTTAGTCGGTGTGATCATGGTGATGTTTATGCAGCATCCTATGGTAAAGAAGTTTGGTGAGGTGATCGTAGGTTTTGGTATCCTGTTTATTGGTATGGGAACCATGTCCTCCGCCGTGGGTATCGTGAAGGATGCACCACTGGTTACCTCGACGCTGGGTCAGTTATCGAACCCGTTTTTATGTGTATTTTTTGGATTTGCAGTCACATCTATCTTACAGAGTTCGTCAGCGACGGTTGGTATTCTGATCGCTCTCTGTGGACAGGGTGTTGTGGATATACATCATGTATTTTTTATGATCCTTGGATGTAATATCGGAGCCTGTATTTCCGCTGTGCTTACCAGTCTTTCCGGAAATAAGATGGCGAAAAGAGCAGCCTGCCTTCACTTGTCCTTTAATGTGCTGGGATCTGTTCTGATGTTTATTGTACTTGCACTTGGCAGCAATGGTGTGGAGCATCTGCTTCATATTATGACAGAGCATACCTGTACACAGCCGGATCAGATGGTCAATGGTGTCAATGTATTCCTTCAGAGAGAGGTTGCCAATACCCACACCATGTTTAAGGTGGTTCAGGTAGCGGTATTCTTTTTCCTGTCACCGCTTTTGATCAAACTGTCCTACATTCTGATCCCGGGAGAGGATCACGAGGAGGAAGCAGCGAGCACAGCATCGGAGCTTGCTTATATTGGCGGACACAATGTATATAATCCGACCACAGCAGTACCAACCGGTATCTGCGAGATCGTCCGCATGGGAAATATTGCACAGGAAAATATGGAAAAGGCAATGGATGCCTTACTTCATAAGGATGAAAACCTCATTGCAGAGGTATACCAGACAGAGATTACGATCGATTATCTCAATACGGAGATCACCAATTATCTGGTACAGATCAACACCTTGTCTTTGCCGGTGGCAGACCGGAAGATGCTTGGCGGGCTGTTCCATGTGGTCAATGATATTGAGCGTATCGGGGATCACGCCGAAAATATTGCAGATTTTGCCAAGACATGTATTGATCAGGGGCTTACTTTCTCGGAGGAGGCTGTGCAGGAGTTAAAGGATATGCTGGAGGATACCTGTGAGATCCTGTCGCTGGCTCTGAATATGTTCAGCCACAATAGTGAGGAGCATTTGCAGGAGATCCTTGATCTGGAAAATGAGATTGATGATATGGAACGCCAGCTTCAGAACAATCATATTGAACGTCTCACCAGTGACCAATGTCAGGCGCATGCCGGCATGATCTTTACGGATGTGGTATCCGGTCTGGAGCGTATTGCAGACCACTCCACCAATATTGCATTCTCCATCCTGGAGGATGATCCGGAGGCGGACAAAAATCAGGAGCACATCGAGGAAGTGCTGGGGTCATAAAAGAGATTTAAAATGTCTGATATTTGGACGGTCGGATCGGGTGAAATTTAATCTTTATGATACAGGAAACAATGATTGACAGATACAAACCCTTAATTTATAATTATAAATTAGGGGTTTTTTCTTTGTTGCGAATAAGAAAAAACAATGCCGGCATGAGATTTGAGACGGCCGGTCATACAATTTGTGGATGCACATGGAAATGTGCAGAATGGAGGATAAAGATGCAAAAGTATGGAGTGAATGAGCTTCGAAGAATGTATTTACAGTTTTTTGAAAGCAAGGATCATTTGGCGATGAAGAGCTTTTCACTGGTTCCCCACAATGATAACAGCCTTTTGCTGATCAATGCGGGTATGGCACCATTGAAGCCGTATTTTACAGGACAGGAGATTCCGCCAAAGCGCAGAGTGACAACCTGTCAGAAGTGCGTCCGTACAGGAGATATTGAGAATGTCGGCAAGACAGCACGTCATCTGACATTTTTTGAGATGCTTGGTAATTTCTCCTTTGGAGATTATTTCAAGCATGAGGCGATCGCATGGTCCTGGGAGTTTCTGACCAAGGTCATTGGCATGGAGCCGGAGAGATTATATCCGTCCATCTATGGAGAGGACGAGGAGGCATATGATATCTGGACAAAGGAGATCGGTGTGCCGGGAGAGAAGATCACCAGATTTTACCGTGATGAGAACGGAGAATGTGATAACTTCTGGGAGCATGGTGCAGGTCCTTGCGGTCCCTGCTCTGAGATCTACTATGACAGAGGAGAGAAGTACGGTTGTGGCAAACCGGATTGTAAGGTGGGCTGTGACTGTGATCGTTTCATGGAGGTATGGAACAACGTATTTACACAGTTTAACGGCGACGGCCACGGTGGTTATGAGGAGCTTCAGAATAAAAACATTGATACCGGTATGGGTCTGGAGCGTCTGGCTGTTGTCGTACAGGATGTGGATTCTGTTTTTGATATTGATACCATGAAAGCCATCCGTGACCGTATCTGTGACATGGCTCATACACAGTATCAGGTAGATGAAGAGAAGGATGTTTCCATTCGTCTGATCACGGATCATATCCGTTCCTCTACATTCCTGATCTCTGACGGCGTTATGCCAAGCAACGAGGGACGCGGTTATGTACTCCGCCGTCTGATCCGCCGTGCAGCACGTCATGGCAGAAAGCTCGGCATTGACGGAGCATTTCTTGCAGAGCTGTCCAAGACAGTGATCAGCGAGTCCAAGGATGGTTATCCGGAGTTGGAAGAAAAGAAAGAATTTATTTTAAATGTATTAAATAAAGAAGAAGAGCAGTTCAACAAGACTATCGATCAGGGTCTTGCTATCTTAAATGAGATGCAGGAGGCTATGGCTGCCAAGGGACAGAAGGAGCTTTCCGGTGCCGATGCATTCAAGCTTTATGATACCTATGGATTCCCTCTGGATATCACCACAGAGATCCTGGAGGAGAAGGGCTGTACCGTGGATGAGGAAGGCTTTAAGAAGTTCATGGAGGAGCAGAAGGACAAGGCTCGTAAGGCAAGAAAAGAGACAAACTATATGGGAGCAGAGGAGACGGTTTATCAGCAGATCGATCCGGCGATCACTTCCAGGTTTGTAGGATATCATAATCTGGAGCATGACTCAAAGATCACAGTACTTACCACAGAGACAGAGCTTGTAGATGCACTCACAGACGGACAGACCGGTACAGTGATCGTAGAGGAGACTCCGTTCTATGCAACCATGGGTGGTCAGAAAGCAGATGTTGGAACGATCCTTGTGGGAGACAGCGAGTTTGTTGTAGAGGATACCGTTCATTTACAGGGCGGCAAGATCGGTCATATCGGTAAAGTCACAAAGGGCATGATCAAAAAAGGTGATACCGCTACATTAAAGGTATGTCCAAAGAATCGTCTGGATACCGGCAAGAACCACAGTGCAACCCATCTTCTGCAGACGGCACTTCGTCAGGTGCTTGGCAATCATGTCGAGCAGAAGGGATCTTATGTGGATGCAGAGAGACTTCGTTTTGACTTCTCTCATTTCTCCGCAATGACACCGGAGGAGATCGCAAAGGTCGAGGAGATCGTCAATGATCAGATTTCTGCAAGCCTGGATGTTGTGACTGAGGAGATGACTCTGGAAGAGGCCAAGAAGACGGGAGCTATGGCACTCTTTGGTGAGAAGTACGGGGATAAGGTTCGTGTCGTTAAGATGGGCGACTTTAGTACGGAGCTTTGTGGTGGTACCCACGTAGCCAATACCAGTGTGATCGCATCCTTTAAGATTATTTCTGAGAGTGGCGTTGCCGCAGGTGTACGCCGTATTGAGGCACTGACATCTACAGGACTTATGAAGTATTATGACAATATCGAGAAGGAGCTGAATGCAGCAGCAAAGGCAGCTAAGGCAGAGCCGGAGAAGCTGGAAAAGAAGATCCAGTCCATGCAGGAGGAGATCAAGGCACTCCAGTCCGAGAATGAGAAGCTTAAGACAAAGCTTGCCAATGAGGCAGCCGGTGATGTAGACAGCCAGATTCAGGAGATCGCAGGCGTGAAGGTACTGGCCATGAGCGTACCGGAGGTTGATATGAACGGTCTTCGTACTCTGGGTGACCAGATGAAGGAAAAGATCGGTGAGGGTGTCGTTGTACTGGCATCTGCCGTAGGTGGAAAGGTTTCCCTGCTTGCAATGGCTACCGATGATGCCATGAAGCACGGAGCACACGCCGGCAATCTGATCAAAGCCATTGCTTCCGAAGTTGGAGGAGGCGGCGGTGGACGTCCAAACATGGCACAGGCAGGCGGCAAGAATCCGGCCGGTATTGACAATGCTATTGCCAGGGTTAAGGAAGTTCTGGAAGGCCAGTTGAAATAGTGAGAAACACGATATTTTCCGGGGAATCAATAAAATAATGGAATAACCGCGAAAACTACGGAAATATTTCAAAAAGTAGTTGACGAAATGGAAAAATGTGTTATAATCTATCTTGTGCGTTGATGGGAGAGATCCTGTCGTTAAAAATACCCATACAGTTGTGTATTGGATCAAAAAGCAGTTGAAGGCACAGCAACCGCGCAAATTTACAACTGGAGGGAGGTTAGGTGTGAGACTATGTCAAATGTAATCGTAAAAGAGAATGAGACATTGGATAACGCTTTACGCCGTTTCAAGAGAAACTGCGCAAAGGCAGGTATTCAGCAGGAGATTCGTAAGAGAGAGCATTATGAGAAGCCTAGTGTTCGTCGTAAGAAGAAGTCTGAGGCAGCTCGTAAGCGCAAATACTAATTTGTTTACGAAATCACAATGAAAAAGAGTTAAACCTTATCAGGGAAGTGGATTGCCGGAAGGCAGACACTTCCCTGTTTTGGTATGCAAAAATCAGAGTATGTGTTATGGAAAAGTGAAAAAAACGGAAAGGGTTTAAGGAAACGCATGTGGTAAGATGTATACGAAGACAAAAGAGGAGTTTTTTGAACCTTTTGACAAAGAGTTGCGAATTTGTGATATGATAAGTCTATAGTACATCGGAAAGGAAATTATACTTAGAGAATGAAAACAAAGAAGTTTGTTATTTTGATCATCATAGTAATGGTTTTGATGCTTGCCGGAGCTGGCATTTGCGTACGATATAGTCTCTGTAGATTGAATAAAAACATTGTTGCGACAGAGGATGGGAATGAATCCATTGATATTACAAAAGACCCCTTTAACATATTTATCAATGGAATTGATAAAGGGGGTGGATTATCGGTAAAGGGAAACAGTGATGTAAATGTTCTGGTGACGGTGGTTCCGAAACGTTCCAGACTTTTGATCACAACGATATCCAGGGATGCATATATTGATCTGGCTGAAAATAGCGAAATCTCCACAGGTGGGAAAGATGCACTTTGGGCCACAGGGCAATATGGAACAAAATACACTACTAAATGTATGGAACAGTTATTTCAGACAGACATCCCATTTTATGTACATACAAATTTTAAAGGAATGAAATCTATAGTGAATGCGTTGGGTGGTGTTGATGTATACTCGGATGAGACATTTACCTGCGATTGGGGATATAGCTATCAGAAAGGAATGAATCATGTCAACGGAAAACAGGCATTAGGTTTTTGCAGGGAACGTCATTGTTTTGAGGATGGGGATGACCAGAGAGCCAAAAATCATCGGTATATGCTGGAGGCAATCATAAAAAAGGCAGTAAAGCCTGCAAGTATCAAAAATTATCCCAAATTATTGAAGATATTAGAAAAAAATATCCAAACAAATGTAAGTATCCGGCAAATAGAAAAATTTGCCGGTAAACAGTTGCTTCAAGGAAACAAATGGAAAATGGAATGGAACAGTGTCCGCGGAGAGGGAACACAAAAAAATGGTACAATCAGCGGAAAGGAGATTTATGTGAAAGAGATTGAAAAGGATTCTTTAAAGAATGCTCGGGAAAAAATACAGAATTTTTTGAAAGAAAAAAATAAATAAACAAAAACATTAAAAACAAAAATAAAAAAGTAAAGGAGTGGCGAGAAAATGAAAACAAGAAAAATCACATCTATTGTATTGTCCGTTGTGACAGTAGCATCTATGGTTATTGGCAGCATGCCATTATCACAAAATACATCGGCATCGGCTGCGGGGAAAACCGCCTTAAGTGCCAGTAAGATGACACTTGCCGTAGGTGGCGAAAAGACACTGAAGTTAAAGAATAATAAGAAAAAGACAACATGGAGGATCACGGCAGGAAAGAAATATATCCGTCTTAAAAATAAGGCAAAAAACAGTGTTAAGATTGTCGGTATCAAGGCAGGAACTGCCAGGGTACAGGTGAAAGCTGGTAAGGCGAAGTATGCCTGTAAGGTAATCGTCAAAGCAAAAGCAAATCCAGATGCAAGCGAACAGGCTACCTTAGCTCCACAGCTTATAGTACCGGTACCGAATGCCCCGGTGGTGTCAGTGAATCCGCCAGTAACGGAGCAGCCAAATCTGGCAGTAACGCAGACTCCGCAGAGTACAGAAAGAATGGCAACAGAAGCTCCGATAGAGAGTATGCAGCCAGCCGATGAGATACCGACGAAAATTCCTTTGACTAGTGAGAAGCCTGTAGCAACAAAGATTCCATTGGTGCCTGAGACAGAGAAGCCTGCAGTAACAAAGATTCCTCTAGGCTCTGAGACGGAGCTGCCTGCAGTAACGAAAACTCCGCAGGAGTCAGAGAGTGAAACGCCATCTGTAACACAGACTCCGTCAGAGACAGAAAAGCCGGAAGTGACACCATCCGCAACGACAGAGCCGGAGAAGGTTCAATATGAGAAACATCTGGGGGAGAAGGTAGATGTAACAGATTTGATGAAAGATGCAAAATATGATAGAAAAGGATATACTCAACTGACAGATGTGAAATCGGTTCAAGATGATATCGACGATGTAACGATTACAAAAAGTGATCTCGTGTGGATCATGTGTGGGGATCATCGGATTAAAGATGTGGGGGATTCTCTGTCCTGTTATTTCCAAAATAAAAATGTGAAATACAAGCTTACATATAGTGATGAAAGTTATTACAGTGGAATGCAGGGGGATGCAGCAGGATATTACAGAGTACAGGCAGTGTACCAGGCACCGGATGGCAACAATTATTATAGAAATTATTATGTCATTAAGCAGGTTTATACTTTTGTCCATATTGACTGTACAGTAAATGGTACAGAAATTAGTGAGAAGGACTTAAAAGTCAGGGAGAAAGCAGAAGAAAATGATAATTTTAACTACCGAAATGAAAAAGTAACAAAAGATATTTATGGAACATTTTATAAATTACTTGAAATGGGAAAAGAATATCGTATTTTTGTGCCATTCGATGTGTTTGACGCCGGAAATGATATTGAATTAGGGGAGTATAAAGCGGATACAATCAAAAAAGAAACATTATCCTATGATAAAAAGTATACAAAAGTTGAAAAAAATGAAGGGGATGTAACGGCTCTCAGGAATATGATTCAAAAACTTCGGGCGGAGGGGGCTGTAGTAGACGAAGATATAAATAACAGAAAGTATTATTGGTGGAGAAACGGACGATTAGTTTCGATTTTTTGGCAAAGTGAAAAAAGCAATATCAAGACTGATAAATTATCCTTTGCAGAATTTGATGATCTTACAGAATTAAGGATTGCATATAACAGCATAAAGCAATTGGATGTTAGTGAGAATTTAAAATTACAAATATTAAGCTGCGGAAATTGTAAATTGCAGGAGTTATTTGTGGGGAACAATAAAGAATTATGTACATTATCCTGCAGTTATAATAAATTAAAAGAATTGGATGTGAATCAGTGCACTTTATTAACAGAATTGGATTGTTCAAATAATCAGTTAACAGAACTAGAATTAAGTAAGAATACAAAATTAGTGGAATTAAGTTGTTTGTATAATTGTTTAAATAAGCTTGACATCAGTAAGAATATAAAGTTGAAAGGTTTGTATTGTGGTTATAATTTCTTAAAAGAGTTAGATATTAATCAAAATAGTTGCTTGGAAATACTTAATTGTGAAAAGAATTTGTTAAGTACATTGAATACGGAACAAAACAAGAAATTAATATCAATATATTGCGGAGAAAACAGATTAAGCAGTTTAGAAGTGAAAAATCAGCCTAATTTGCAAAAATTGGAATGTGATAGCAATTTATTGACGAAGTTGGATGTGAGTAACAATACTGAATTGGAAGAATTATTATGTGGGGAAAATCGTCTAAGTGATTTAAATATTGCAGCAAATGTAAAAATGAAAATGTTGTGGTGTCAGGATAATCTATTGACAACATTAATAATGAATGAAAATATTGTTTCATTGAAGTGCAATAACAATTGCTTGAAATTATTGGAAATACAGAAATGTAAAGATTTATGGTATCTTGACTGCGCAAACAATCAATTAAGCGAAATTGAATGTGATAATAATCTTAAGTTAGAAACTTTATACTGCGAAGAAAACCTGATTAAAAATATTAATGTAAAAAATAATAAATCATTATTAAATTTACGATGTACAAACAATCTATTGACAAATTTGAATGTGAAAGAAAATACTAAATTAGAGACTATATTATGTTCAAATAATTTATTGACTAATTTGGATATAAGTAAAAATAAATTATTATATAGTGTTAAATGTTCAAATAACTCATTATCAGAATTAGATATTCGGCAAAATGAAAATCTGATTAAGTGGGCAGGAATAAATAGCGATTATTTGGAGACTGACAAGGATACGAGGGTAATTCAAAAGGATGAAGAGATATTACCAAGTCAGACGCCTGTTAATATACCTACAGAAAAAGCAACAGCAAAACCTGTAGGCAATACAGATTCAGATGGCAGGAATCTTGAGGATGTTGCTGCATTGACAAAAATCATAGAGGAACAGAAGAAAAAAGGTGCAACAGTAAGCGAAGATCTTTCAAACAGTGAATACGGGTGGAGTACGGAAGATGAGGAGGAAGGAAAAAGGTTGATTCGAATCAATTGGAGGAATCAAAAATTGTCAGGAGAATTATCTTTAAGTGTCTTTCCGGATTTGAAATATGTTGATCTTTATCAAAATCAACTTTCTGGCTTAGAATTGAGTAACAACCCAAATTTAATCTCTTTATTTTGTGGAGATAACAAAATAAAGAAATTGGATTTAACAAAAGCTGTCAAATTAGTACGATTAGAATGCAATACTAATAAATTGATGGAATTAGATGTTTCAGAAAGTTCGGAATTAGATGATTTAGACTGTAGCAATAATAGACTGACGGAACTGAATATAGAAAAAAATACTGCTTTAAAAATATTGGAATGTTCATTTAATAGATTGTCTAATCTGACTCTCAATAAAAATACTGAAATAAATACTTTGGAATGTGGTGGAAATAAATTGTCTAAACTAGATACAAATAGCAACACAAAATTAACATATTTGCGGTGCTACTCAAACAATTTAGAAGAAATAAATTTTAATAGTACATTAGAGTATTTAAGTTGTGATATGAATAGGCTAATGATGTTGGATGTAAGTAAAAATGCAAATTTGACAACCCTTTCATGTGGAAGTAATCGACTGATGGATTTAGATGTAAGTTGTAATAAAGAATTAGCAGAGTTATATTGTGCTAGTAATAAATTGGTGGAGATAACTATAAATAATAATAGCAAATTGTCTAGGTTTGATTGTGATAAAAATCAGATACTTCATTTAAATACAAGTAATAATAAAGAAATTAAAACGATAACTTGTAATAATAATAAATTAACAGAAATGGAGTTAGAATTTAATGCTAATTTACAATATTTGGAGTGTGAGAAAAATAATTTAACGAATCTTGATGTGAGTAATGCGGTAGATTTAATAGAGTTATATTGCAATATCAATAGATTATCAGAGCTGGATGTTAGTACCAATGTTAAATTGGAATATTTACGTTGTTCAGTTAATAATATTAAGAGGTTAGATATTAGTAAAAATGTTGAATTATCAGAGTTGGAATGTAATGAATCGGTAGAGGTGATCGGTCAGGAAAATACAAAGGTTGATACCATTAAGTGGTACAATTGATGAAAAATAAACATCATGATTTTAGAAAGGAGTACCAAATGAAAAAGAAAACAATTATTAACAATATAGCAATTATTCTGAGTCTGTCTGTAATAACTGGCAGCATGCCATTATCACAAATGACATTGGTATCGGCTGCGGGTAAAGCCGCTTTAAGCACCAGTAAAATGGTACTTGCCGTAGATGGCGAAAAGACACTGAAGTTAAAGAATAATCAGAAAAAGACAACATGGAGGATCACGGCAGGAAAGAAATATATCCGTCTTAAAAATAAGACAAAAAACAGTGTTAAGATTGCCGGTATCAAGGCAGGAACTGCCAAGGTACAGGTGAAAGCTGGTAAGGCGAAGTATGCCTGTAAGGTAATTGTCAAAGCAAAAGGAAATCCAGATGTAAGGCAACAGGCTACTCTTGCTCCGCAGCTTATAGTACCGGTACCGAATGCCCCAGTGGTGCCGGTGAATCCGCCGGCAACGGAGCAGCCAAATCTGGCAGTAACGCAGGCTCCGCAGAGTACAGAAGGAATGGCAACAGAAGCTTCGATAGAGAGTATGCAGCCGGCCGAATCAGCGGAACCAACAAATCTGCCACAGAAAACTTCTGAGACAAAAGAAACTTTTATACCGGCGGCTTCTCCGGAAGTTATTGTTTTACCGGAGCAAACTGTTTTTACGACGCCGGATGTAACGGAAACTCCGAATGTCAGTGACCTGCCACAGGAAACGGTATCACCAGAGCCGACTGGCAACAATCACTTTGAAGGGTATATCGGTAAATGTGCAGATATTTCAGATAAGCTGCAAGTAGCAGAATGTGATGAAGAGGGGTATATCCAAATGACAGATATCCGGTCAACGGATAAAAATGTATCAGATACCATGATCACAAATGAAGAAGATGTATGGGTGAATTGTGGTGACAAAACAATAAAAGAGCTGGAAAAATCATTTTCATTTTATTTTGAGCAGTCTGATGTTACATATTCTGTTACATATATAGATGAGTGCTGTCAGGAAAGTAGAATTGAAAATGAACCGGACAATGTGGGATTTCTGAAGCTTCAAGCTATTCGGACAATGGAAGATGGAAGTGTCTGGTATAAAAATTATTATATTATAAAACAGGTACATGCATTTGTCTCATTTTCCGGCAAGGCGAATGGAATTGCATTGGATGATAAGGATTTTGAAACATATGATAAAACATATTGTATTTATGATTTTAAAGGAAATATATATCATGCCTTAGAAATAGGAAAACAATATGATGTGTATATTCCGTTTGATGCTTTGGATATGGGGGAGGATGTTATTGTAGGAAGCTGCACAGCGGATTGTGTAAAAAGAGATGCGGCGGTTTATGAAAGTAATTTTGAAATTGTGAAAAAAGATTCCGGAGATGTAGCAGCATTAAAAGATCTGATACAGCAGCAGAAAAATGCAGGAGCTTCTTTAGAAAACAACATAAATGATCGCAGCAATTATGATTGGAAAGACGGACGTTTGATAAAGATTCAGTGGGATTGCTACTATTTGCGGGGAGAAATTTCTTTTTCAGGTCTCAGTGCATTGCAGAACATTGATTGTGCAGGAAATTCATTAACCCAAATTGATGTAAGCGGAAATAAGGCATTATCAAATCTGTTTTGTGGAGAGAATAAAATTTCACAACTTGATATCAGTAATAATACCGCCTTGATAGAGCTTTCCTGTAATGATAATACATTGTCGGAATTAAATCTGGGGGAAAATAAGCTGTTGGAGACACTCAATTGTGAAAGTAATAAATTAACACAATTGGATCTGAGCAAAAATGGCAAAATAAGCTGGTTAAATATTGCAAGTAATCTATTGTCAACAGTTGATGTAAGTAATCTTGTTGACTTGCATACATTGATTTGTTCGGGAAATATATTAAAGGAGATTAGCTTAACAAACAATACTGTTTTAAGAACATTAGAGTGTAGTAATAATCAAATCACTTCGCTGAATTTAGAGAGGAATATTTTACTGGAAGATTTAAAGTGTGGTTATAATTCCTTGACAAAATTGGAGGTTGAAAGCAATAAGGCATTAAAAATAATAAATTGTGAAAAAAATAATCTGACTGATTTGGACGTATCCAATAATATCATTTTGCTTCAGCTTAGCTGTTCTATGAATCATTTAACAGAGCTGGATCTTAGCAGTCAAAAATATCTGACGGGACTGTGGTGTAATAGTAATAACCTTTCGGATTTGACAGTTAGTGATAATGTGGAATTGACATGGCTGGAGTGTTGCGTTAATAACTTGAAGAATTTAGATATATCTGCAAATAGCAAATTGACAGGATTATGGTGTTCATCCAATCAGATATTAAATTTAAATATATCAAATAATCGGGAATTAAATAGCTTTTTGTGTGATGAGAATGTGACAGTTATAGGAAGAGAAAATACAAAACTGGATTAAATTAATATGAGCATAGAAAAATATAGAGGCAGAAAAGGAGATAAATTATGAAGAGTCAAATGAAAAAATACATCGCTGTGGTTCTGATTTTTGTGTTATTATTTTCTCAAGGATTTACAGTTCCGGTGACAGCTGCAAAAACAACAAAGTTAAGTAGTAAAAAGTTGAAGTTAATGGTCGGCGATAAAAAGAAAGTAGTTTTAAAAAATAATAAGAAAAAGACAATTTGGACAGTGGCTGCTGGCAAAAAAGTGATTTGTTTAAAAAACAAGAAAAGAAACAGCGTTAATATTGTTGCGCTAAAGGCAGGGACTGCCAGAGTGCAGGTAAGGGCAGGTAAAAATAAATATACATGTATTGTGAATGTTAAAGCCGTATCGACGAATGTTCCATCACAAATGGCACAGAATACGATAAAACCGGTTTATTCTATATCACCGGATATAACGGGGGCACCTTTGTATACGGGATTGATACCTAAGGAAACCGATACAATGCCTCCGGAGATTTCGGAGTCTCCACGGGTATCTTTGGTACCTATGTGTTCTTCAGCAGTGCCAGAGAAAACACAGGCGCCGGTGCCGACAGAGATAACGGAAAATATACCACACCAGACACAATCATGCCCCACAAAGTCTCCTTTGACCGAAGTGTCACCTTCTGCAGAAGTTGTAACAAGTAAGCCGGTTGCTACATTTATTCCGGAATATTCACCAATAATTGATGTATCATCAAAACCAATGGAGAGTTCGAATCCGGAAACAGAAGATAAACATTTGGGAATACAGACAAATATTTTGGAGAATATAGATAATGCGGAATACGATAATGATGGATATATAAAGTTGACTGGAATAAGAGTTGGCAATGATCAAATTGCAGAAAAAGATATCACAATAGACACGGATGATAATCATGTATGGATTCTTTGCGGCAATTTAGCAATTGATCAGGTTGGCGAGATTTCGTTATATTTTCAGCAGAGTAATGTAAAATATAGTGTACAATACATAGAGGAAAGTTTTTTGAGCGGACAGGTGAATGCAGATGTCGGATACTACAAGATTACAGCGTTGTATGAAATGGAGGATAAAACGGTATGGTATAAGGATTTTTATGTATTGAAAGAAACGGAAAAAGATTCTGGAGACGTAGGGAAGCTGAAAGAGTTGATAAAAGTTCAGAAAGAAACCGGAAAAAATCGTATTAGTAGTGATATAAATAGTTCTCAGTATATATGGAAAAACGGAAGATTAGACACTATTTTATGGGATTCATTGGGTATTCAGGGAGAAATGGTATTGGAAGGATTTGATTCATTAACACATTTTGGATGTAATGATAATAAGATTAAATATTTACAGATAAGGAATTGTCCGCAATTGGAATGTATACGTTGCAATCAAAATCAACTGACAGATTTGGATGTGACGGAAGGACAGTCATTGCACCGTTTAAAATGTAGTAATAATCGTTTGAAAACATTAAATATAGATTCAGATTTAAAGTTGGAATATGTTGATGCAAGTGGAAATGAATTGGTGAACTTAAATGTACAAAACAATAATCATTTACAATACTTATTTGTATCTTTTAATCGGTTAGCCGCGTTAGATATTCAAAACAATAAAGAATTGATGGAGTTGGAATGTAATAATAATCAATTGACGGATATTGACGTTAGTCAAAATCTAAAACTAACAAATTTGGGATGTGGAGGGAACCAATTATCACAATTAGATGTAAAAGGACTTGTTCAGTTAAAGAAATTAAGCTGTTATGATAATCAGTTGAAAGATTTGAATATAAGTCAGAATATTAACTTGGAATATTTACATTGCAGCCGCAATCAGATTTCTACCCTTTATGTTGACAGCAATCAACAACTAACAGAGTTATATTGTGAAAGTAATGGTATTCAGGAATTAAATGTGGCTGGAAATTATAAATTAAGAGTTTTGTATTGTGGAAATAATAAAATCAAAGAATTGAATATACAAAACAATAGTGAACTCTGGTGTATGGCGTGTGACAAAAATCCAATTAGTACGATCGACATTACTAATAATCACAAATTAGAATTATTTAGTTATGGAGATGGTGATGTTCCTGTTACTGTGATAGGTCAGAAGGGGAGAGAGTTTACCAGTGCTTATGTTGGATGGGGGACTGGCAGTCCGGATGAAGACTGGTAGATCGTTGGTCGAACAATCGAAGTTAAAGAAGAATAGATTTGCATATAAGTAATGCCAGGAGAAAACCTCTGGTTACGGAAGGTTTCTTCTGGCATATTTTGTCTGATAAAACGACCATTATATATTAAGAATTAAATTACTTACTCCGCCGTTGTTTCCTTCCTTTCCTCAAATGCTTCCATATTCTGCGGCAGGATCAGATTCAGGATCACGGCTACCAGAAATACCACAGCCACACAGTTCTCGGCAAAGACTGTTTCGATGATCTTAGGGAACACAGAGAACAGCTCCGGTACCTGGGTAAAGCCGATGCCGATACTTAAAGACAGAGCCACGATGGTGATATTTCTCTGGGAATACCCGCATTTTCCGATCATCTGCAGACCGCTGACCACAATAGTACCAAACATCATAATAGTGCATCCGCCCAGTACAGCGTCCGGCAGAGTGGCAAGCACGGCACCAAAGATCGGGAAAATACCGGCAAGGATCATGATCAGGGCGCCGGGAGCGATCGTAAAGCGGTTGACCACCTTTGTCATCGCGACCAGTCCTACATTCTGGCTGAAGGATGTGATAGGCATACATCCAAACAGAGAGGAAAGGGAGCTGATGAAGCCGTCACAGGCAAGGGAACCAGAGATTTCCTTTGTGGTGGCGCTGCGGTTCAAGCCGGAGTTGGCAAGTGCCTGGGTATCACCAATGGTCTCGGTAGCAGATACTAAGAAGATCAGTGCAACGGAGATGATGGCATTTACATGAAATTCCATTTTAAACGGCATCAGATGCGGCAGAGCGATCACACTGGTGCCTGCCAGAGAGGAAAAGTCCACCAGTCCCATTGGGATGGCAACGAGATAGCCGACTACCAGTCCAAAGAGAACGGATAACTGTTTCCAGTAGGATTTCGCAAAAATATTAAATAAAATACAGCAAAGCAGTGTGATGGTGCCAAGGATCCAGTTCTCTACGGAGCCAAAGTTTTCGCTGCCGCTGCCACCGCCAAAGGAGGTGGAGCCTACCGACAGAAGAGAAAAGCCGATGGCTGTTACGACGCTGGCGGATACGATCGGAGAGATGATCTTCATCCAGTATTTTGCAAAAAGACCAAGGCAGCCCTCGATCAGACCGCCGATCAGCACGGCACCCATAATGGTGCCATAGCCATAGTTGGCACCGATATAACACATAATAGATACGAAGGTGAAGCTGATGCCCATTACAATAGGAAGACCGGAGCCAACCTTCCACAGAGGAAAGAGCTGGATCAGGGTGCCGATACCAGCGATCAGCATAGCACTCTGGATCAGCATGGCAAGCTGTTTGCCGGATACACCGGAGGCTCCGGCGACAATAATGATCGGAGAAATATTTGCCACAAACATGGCAAGAATGTGCTGCAGACCGAACGGGATCGCACGGGATACCGGTACCCGTCCTTCTAATTGATAGATGTTGCTAACGGAACTGTTACTTTTGTTACTCATGATGGGTAAATCCTTTCCTTTTTCGTTTTGTAAAATTTGTTATTACGTATTGTAAGAAAATCTTTATCGTCTCTACGAATTACTGCTCACGGAATGTGATCTCACCGGTAGAAGCGTCCATGGCATCTACGATGGCGAGGGACTCCAACTGGAATCCAAGGTTGCGGATCAGACGTCCGCCCATCTGAAAGCCTTTCTCGACGGCAATGCCGATTCCTTCTACGGTGGCACCGGCTTCCGTGATAATGGAGATCAGACCCTGCAGGGCGCAGCCGTTTGCAAGGAAATCATCAATGATCAGTACATGGTCCTCCGGGCTTAAAAACTTTTTGGATACAATGACCTGATTTTTGCACTTGTGAGTGAAGGATTCTACCTCGGCAACATACATATCTCCTTCTATATTAATGCTTTTGGATTTCTTCGCAAAGACAACCGGCACATCAAAGTGCCTGGCTGCCACACAGGCGATACCGATACCGGAGGCCTCGATGGTCAGGATCTTATTGATGGGCTTGTCTGCAAAGCGGCGTTTCCACTCGGCTCCCATCTCGTCAAAGAGAGCAATGTCCATCTGGTGATTGAGGAAGCTGTCAACCTTCAGGACGTTTCCTTCCTTTACAATACCGTCCTTCATAATACGTTCTTCTAAAAAATTCATAATCATTACCATGCCTTTCTAAAAACTGTAACCCACAGGCCTGTATCGGTGGGAGATGATCAGGTGATCTTAGGGTGTTATAATGTTGTTAAGTTTATCATGAAATAAGGGATTTCGCAATAAAAAGCGGCCTGGAAAAAATGTTTCACCGTACATTTTTAAGTAAACATCATTTCTTTTCAATGAGAAAATGTCTTTAACAGAAAAAAATAAATCAAAAATGATAAAAGCTATATTTTGAAAAGAAATTATTGATAAAACTTAAAAAAGTGTTGCAATTATTGAGGATCTATATTATAATAACCTCAATTTGAAGAACAAAGGGGTTCGACAGGTTTTACTTGTTGACCCCTTTTTCTTTTTTTCCTTTTTTTGGTGTATAGGAAAATGCTCGTAACGTAGAGCAAAGCCAACGAGAATTGCGAAGCAATTCTTGGAGGGCAAAACGCTGGTTTTGCCTTTTTTACAATAATTGATTGGAGGAACATGGAATGATTAATCAGGAAGCAATGAATAAGAGTGCAGTGCAGTCTTCAAATTGTATTGATCACGAGTCAAAGGGCTTATATGATCCACATTTTGAGCACGACAACTGTGGTATTGGTGCCATCGTCAACATCAAGGGGAACAAAACCCATGACACAGTATCCGGGGCACTGGAGATTGTGGAAAAACTGGAACATCGTGCCGGTAAGGATGCAGAAGGTAAGACCGGTGATGGAGTAGGTATCATGCTTCAGATTTCGCACCGGTTTTTTAAGAAAGAGACAGAGTCCCTCGGGATTGAGATTGGCGGGGAACGTGATTATGGTGTGGGTATGTTCTTCCTGCCACAGGATGAGTTGAAGCGCAACCAGGCAAAGCGTATGTTTGAGGTCATCATCGAGAAGGAGGGCATGAAGTTCCTTGGATGGAGAGAAGTACCGATCAAGCCGGATATTCTGGGACATAAAGCACTGGAGTGTATGCCTTATATCGTACAGGGCTTTGTGAAAAGACCGGATGATGTGGAGAAAGGGCTTGATTTTGACCGGAAGCTCTATGTGGCACGCCGTGTCTTTGAGCAGCAGAGCAGCGAGGATACTTATGTAGTGTCCTGCTCCAGCCGTACTATCGTTTATAAAGGAATGTTCCTGGTAGGCCAGCTTCGTTCCTTCTTTATGGATCTGCAGGACGAGGATTATGTATCAGCGATCGCGATCGTACATTCCAGATTCAGTACCAACACGAATCCAAGTTGGATGCGTGCTCATCCAAACCGCTTTATCGTACACAACGGTGAGATCAATACTATCGTCGGTAATGCAGACAAAATGCTTGCCCGTGAGGAGACCATGGAGACACCGTATCTGTCCAGTGATTTCCACAAGATCCTGCCGGTAGTTGATCCAAACGGTTCCGACTCCGCACGTCTTGATAACACATTGGAATTTCTCGTAATGAGTGGCATGGAGCTGCCGCTGGCGGTAATGATCACGATCCCGGAGCCTTGGGAAAATGATATGAGCATCAGCCAGAAGAAGAGAGACTTCTATCAGTATTATGCAACCATGATGGAGCCATGGGATGGTCCTGCGTCCATTTTGTTCTCCGATGGTGATTACATGGGAGCTGTCCTTGACCGTAACGGTCTGAGACCTTCCCGTTATTATATCACGACGGATGATCAGCTGATCCTTTCCTCTGAGGTGGGTGTATTTGAGCTTCCACCGGAGAAAATCGTGAAGAAGGATCGTTTAAGACCGGGCCGTATGCTTTTGGTAGATACCGTGAAGGGAGAGCTGATTGACGATGCTGATCTGAAAGAGAAATATGCATCCCGCCAGCCATATGGTGAGTGGCTTAACAGCAATCTTGTCACACTGGCAGAGCTTCACATTCCGAATCACAAGGTACCAGAGTATACCGATGAGGAAAGAGCAAGAATGCAGAAGGCATTTGGTTATACTTTCGAAGAATATAAGACATCCATTCTGCCAATGGCACAGAACGGAAGTGAGCCGATCGCATCCATGGGTACCGATACACCGCTTCCAATGCTTTCCCGTAAGGTACAGCCTCTGTTTAACTATTTTAAGCAGATGTTTGCACAGGTAACAAACCCTCCAATCGATGCGATCCGAGAGGAGATCGTAACCTCCACCAGCGTTTATATTGGAGAGGACGGAAACCTTCTGGAGGAGAAGGGAGAGAACTGCAAGGTATTAAAGATCCACAATCCGATCCTCAATGATACAGATCTTTTGAAAATCAAAAATATGGATAAGGACGGTTTCAAGTGCGAGGTTCTTCCGATTACTTATTATAAGAACACTTCCCTGAAGAAGGCACTGGATCATCTCTGTCTGGAGGCAGACCGGGCACACAAGGAAGGCTGCAATATCCTGATCTTAAGTGACCGTGATGTGGATGAGTTCCATATGCCGATCCCTTCTCTGCTGGCGGTTTCTACGTTGCAGCAGCATCTGGTAACCACCAAGAGAAGAACAAGCATGTCTGTGATCTTAGAGACAGCAGAGCCGAGAGAGGTACATCATTTTGCAACGCTTCTCGGTTATGGTGCCAGTGCAGTTAATCCATATCTGGCTCACGAGACGATCCGCGAGCTCATCAATAACGGTATGCTGGATAAGGATTATTATGCCGCTGTCAGTGATTATGACAATGCCGTGCTTCATGGTATCGTAAAGATCGCATCCAAGATGGGTATTTCTACGATACAGTCCTATCAGGGATCTAAAATATTCGAAGCAATCGGTATTTCGCAGGAAGTCATTGAGACATACTTCCCGGATACGGTCAGCCGTGTGGGTGGTGTGACGCTGGAGGATATCGAGAAGCAGATCGACGAGCAGCACAGCCGTGCTTTTGATCCGCTGGATCTGACGGTAGACCTGAATCTGGAAAACAGAGGACAGCACAAGGAGCGTGGTCATCAGGAGGAGCATTTGTACAATCCGGAGACGATCCATCTGCTGCAGCAGGCAGCCTGGACCGGCAATTACGAGCTGTTTAAGCAGTATTCCAAGTGCATAGACGAGAAGGAAAAGCAGGTTACCTTAAGAAGCCTTCTCGATTTCAAATATCCAAAGAAGGGCATTCCTCTGGAGGAAGTCGAGAGCGTGGAGGAGATTGTCCAGAGATTTAAGACAGGTGCTATGTCTTACGGTTCCATTTCACAGGAGGCTCATGAGACACTGGCGATCGCCATGAACCATCTTCACGGCAAATCAAACAGCGGTGAAGGTGGTGAGAGTCTGGAACGACTGGAAACAGCAGGTTCTGCTGTGGATCGCTGTTCTGCGATCAAGCAGGTGGCTTCCGGACGTTTCGGTGTTACCTCCCGTTATCTGGTCAGTGCAAAGGAAATCCAGATCAAGATGGCACAGGGTGCAAAGCCTGGTGAAGGTGGCCACCTTCCGGGTGGAAAGGTTTATCCGTGGGTTGCCAAGACACGTCATTCTACACCGGGTGTCAGCCTGATCTCCCCGCCACCGCATCATGATATTTACTCCATCGAGGATCTGGCACAGCTCATTTATGATCTGAAGAACAGTAATAAAGATGCGAGAATTTCCGTCAAGCTTGTTTCCGAAGCAGGTGTGGGAACAGTCGCAGCCGGTGTTGCCAAGGCAGGAGCAGCTGTTATACTGATCTCCGGATACGATGGAGGTACCGGAGCAGCACCAAAGAGCTCTATCTACAATGCAGGTCTTCCTTGGGAGCTTGGTCTGGCAGAGACACATCAGACGCTGATCATGAACGGTCTTCGTTCCCGTGTCCGCATTGAGACCGACGGTAAGCTGATGACAGGCCGTGACGTTGCCATCGCTGCAATGCTTGGTGCCGAGGAGTTTGGTTTTGCTACCGCACCGCTGATCACTATGGGCTGTGTCATGATGCGTGTCTGCAATCTGGATACCTGCCCGGTCGGTGTGGCTACCCAGAATCCGGAGCTGCGTAAGAGATTCCGTGGAAAGCCGGAGTACGTTGAGAACTTTATGAAGTTTATTGCCAGCGAGCTGAGAGAATATATGGCAGCTCTTGGTGTGCGCAAGCTGGATGACCTGATCGGCCGTGTTGATCTCCTGAAGAGAAAAGAGCTCACAGGAGAGGCAGAGGAATATGCAGAGCGTGTGGATCTGTCCAAAATATTGGATCCTACCTTTGCAGGACTTCGTAAGGATAATAAATTTAATCCAAAGGACAAGTATGACTTTGAGCTGGAGAAGACCATCGACGAGAAGGTATTCCTTCCAAAACTGAAAAAGTCTCTGGAAACAGGAGAGAAGGCACGGATCGAGGTGAAGGTTGATAATATCAATCGTACGCTTGGTACGATCCTTGGCTCTGAAGTGACGAAGAAGTTCAGTGATACTCTGGAGGAGGATACCATTACCGTGAAGTGTGACGGCAGCGGCGGACAGAGCTTTGGTGCATTTATTCCAAAGGGACTGACCTTAGAGCTGGAGGGTGACTCCAATGATTACCTTGGAAAAGGCTTATCCGGTGGTAAGATCGTGGTATATCCTCCAAAGAACAGCCGTTTCAAGGCAGAGGAGAATATTATTGTCGGTAACGTTGCTCTTTATGGTGCTACAAGTGGTAAGGCATTTATCAACGGTATTGCAGGTGAGCGTTTCTGCGTCAGAAACTCCGGTGCATATGCGGTCGTAGAGGGTGTTGGAGATCATGGATGCGAGTACATGACCGGAGGACGTGTGGTTGTCCTTGGACCAACCGGAAAGAACTTTGCAGCCGGTATGAGCGGCGGGGTTGCCTATGTACTTGACGAGGACAGCAATCTTTATCTGAAGTTAAATAAAGAGCTGGTATCCTCTGAGCCGATCACAGATAAATACGATGTACTGGAGCTCAAAGAGATGATCGAGGAGCATGTGGCAGCCACAGGTTCCAAGAAGGGTAAGATGATCCTTGATGACTTCAGCGAATATCTTCCAAAGTTTAAGAAGATTATTTCTTATGACTATGCTCATATGCTGCAACTGATCGCAAAGATGGAGGAGCACGGTCTGAGTTACGAGCAGGCACAGATTGAAGCATTTTACGAGCATAAAAATAAATAAGCTTTTGTTTGGAAAGGAGAATCATCATGGGTAAACCAACGGGATTTTTAGAATATGAGAGAAAAAATAATCAGGCAGTGGAACCACTGGAACGTATCAAGAACTTTAATGAATTTCACACACCGATGAGAGAGAAGGACCGCAGAGAGCAGGCGGCAAGATGTATGAACTGTGGCGTGCCGTTTTGTCAGTCCGGTATGATGATCGCCGGAATGGCTTCCGGCTGTCCTCTGAACAATCTGGTGCCGGAGTGGAATGATCTTTTATATCATGGCAATTACAAAAAGGCACTGCAGCTTCTGCGTCAGACCAATAACTTTCCGGAGTTTACTTCCAGAGTGTGTCCTGCACTCTGTGAAGCAGCCTGTACCTGTGGTCTGAATGACACACCGGTCACCTGCAAGGCAAACGAAAACGCCATTATCGAGTACGGCTATGCCAATGATCTGATGGGACCTCAGCCGCCAAAGACACGCACTGGCAAAAAGGTTGCCGTGATCGGTTCCGGCCCTTCCGGACTGGCAGCAGCAGACCAGTTGAACCGCCGTGGTCATTCCGTTACGGTATATGAGAGAAATGATCATATCGGTGGTCTTCTGATGTATGGTATCCCGAATATGAAGCTGGAAAAATGGGTCATTGACCGGAAGCAGAAGGTCATGGAAGAAGAGGGCGTAAAGTTTGTTGTCAATGCCGATGTGGGAAAAGATGTGAAGGCGGCAGATCTGCTGAAGGAATATGACAGCGTGATCCTTGCATGCGGTGCTTCCAATCCCCGTGATATCAAGGCAAAGGGAAGAGAAGCCGATGGAATCTACTTCGCTGTGGATTTCCTGACACGTTCTACAAAGCATGTACTCACCGGCAAGAAAGAGGGCTGGGTAGATACTAAAGGTAAGAATGTCATTGTTATTGGCGGTGGAGATACCGGAAATGACTGCGTGGGAACGGCGGTCCGTCAGGGAGCCAAGTCTGTCACACAGCTTGAGATGATGCCAAAGCTTCCGGATGAGCGTGCAGCCTCCAATCCTTGGCCGGAGTGGCCGAGAGTCTGCAAGACAGATTACGGTCAGGAGGAGGCGATTGCCGTCTTTGGACACGATCCTCGTATCTATCAGACTACGGTTAAGGAGTTTATCGCCGACAAGAACGGCAAGCTCAAAAAAGTGAAGCTTGTAAAGCTGGAGGCAAAGAAAGACCCGAAGACCGGCCGGATGAATATGACAGAGATTGCCGGAAGTGAGTTTGAAATGCCGGCAGATGTGGTACTGATCGCTGCAGGTTTCCTGGGAGCACAGGATTATGTGGCAAAGGCATTTGGCGTGAAGCTCAATGCCCGTACCAATGTGGAGACAGCTCCGGGAGAGTTTAAGACAAGCGTGGATAAGGTATTTACAGCGGGTGATATGCACCGTGGACAGTCACTGGTTGTATGGGGCATCAATGAGGGACGCCACGTAGCCAAAGAGGTGGATCAGTTCCTGATGGGATATACGAATCTGGATTAATGAGGTATTTTAGAGAACCGGAATGATGGTGAAGAGGTTCGGTAACGGATGCAATTATTGCAGTCCGTAAAATAAATATGACAGGGGACGATGTGTACCGAAAATGGTATATATCGTCCCCTGTTTTCATGTAGCAGGAAATCTATAATTTCATCTGATATTCCTTTGGCGTGATATGTTCATGTTTTTTGAATACTTTGCTAAAATAAAACGGGTTACAAAAGCCGAGAGTTTCTGCAATTTCGGATATGGTAAACTGCCGGCTTTGCAAAAGCTTTTTGCTTTGTTCGATCCTGTAATTTTCCAGAAAGGAAAAAATAGTAGTGCCGGTATATTGTTTGAAACGGCGGTTCATATAGTCAAAATTATGATGAAAAATATTTTCCAGCACAGCACCGGTGATTTTTTGTGAATAATGGTTTTTTAAATAATCACAGATCTGAAACGGGAGAGACAGATTATCAGATCCGGTATGTAAAATGCGGGACAGTTCTGAACGTGACATTTGTAATAAAAGAACAAATAAAAGAGCATCATTTACAGACTGTTGATGAAGTTCGCTTGTAGAACATGTTTTCAACAGATGTTGTGTCTGGTTTGTTATTTCATTAAAACATGAGTGTGTCGGATGAAAAAATTTGGGAAGTATCAGAGTGTCCGGACCGGTGGGATGATCCGAAGAAAATGTCTGCCCATTTACTTTCTGATGCATATATTCTTCCGATGTCATTGTTATGTCACGCAGGGAGTTCCACTGGAAATGAATGTAATAATAGTCAACATGATCATTTGTGAGAAGACCGCAGTGGCATTTACCGGGAGAAAAGATTATGATGTCTCCGGCAGTGAGGGTATATCGTTTTGTATCCTCCATAATCTGCATCGTTCCCCCTGTAATGATATAGAGAATCCGGCTTTGTGGAGTTCTTTCAAAATGTTTATTGGGAGATGGAATGTGAACTTCGCCGGCCAGTGAAAAGATCGGTAGAGAGTCCGTAAAACAGGACATATAGGTTTGTAATTCCATAAGAAGACTCCTTTTACAATTCTGCGATGTTCAATGAAGTCGCTATTGTATATGTAATGGTCGAAAAAAGATATGTTATCCCTATTGTTACTATGTTATGCTTTCTTTATGAGGTTGTCAAGAAAATAATATAAGTAAGAGGAGGATTCTATATGAAAAACGGAATGTTTGCCGAAAAAGCGATATCGCTTTGCTTGGTCGCCGGATTATTGATTTCATGTACATTAGGAATGGGGGTGTCTGCGAAGAAGAAACCAGTATTGAACTGCAAAAAGCTGGTGCTTTCTGTTGGGCAGAAGAAAAAGATCAAAGTGAAAAATACAGCCAAAAAAGTAAAATGGATATCGGCTGACAAAAAGATAGCTTCTGTGAATAAGCAGGGGGTTGTCTGTGGAAAAAAGGAAGGAAAAACTAAGATTATAGCTTTGATTCAAAGGAGAAAACTAACTTGTCAGGTTATTGTAAAGAAAACAAAATATGTACAAAATACAGCAATGCCAGAGCATTCCATGTATCCGGCACCGCCGGTACCAACGACAGTATCGGATGCAGTAATATCATCATCTGTGCCAACGGCAGTTTCTACTTTTGTACCGACGGAAGCACCTGATATAGAGCAGGGAGCGGAGTGGGAGACTGGTAAGCAGAGTGGGAAAAAAGAAGATTTTAAAAAATATTTCAATCCGGAAATGAAGCAGTATACGAAAAGACAGCAGGGCGTACCACTGGGAACTATTGAAGAGATGACATATCCTTCTGAGGTTGTGGGTGTAGACCGGGAAGCGTATGTTTATTTGCCACCGGAGTATGATTCATCAAAAAAATACCCGGTGCTTTATCTGTTGCATGGTATTGGATGTGATCGCGGGCAATGGAGATATATGTCTCTGAATGAGATATTGAGTAATATGATCTATATGGGAGAATTACAGCCGATTGTGGCTGTGATACCAAGTATTGTTCCGAAAGATGGACTTAATAAAGATACATTTTCGGCGGAAAATATAGAGGCATTTACTAAGTTTGAGAAAGAGTTTATCAAGGATTTAGAACCGTATGTGTTAGCAAATTATGGGGTATCATCCGAGCGGGAGGACACCGGTGTATGTGGTCTTTCCATGGGAGGCATGGAGGCACTCAGATTGGGATTTGCCATTAAGGATCATTTTAATTATATCGGTTCTTTCTCGGCAGCACCGACGCTGGACACCAGCATTTTAACATTGGATGGATGGAAGACAAAGCCGCAGACAGTGCTTCTGTGTACCGGAGATGCGGATGGAACGGTAGGAAGCAATCCGAGTGATTATCAAGCAAAATTGACGGAAAATAACGTGGATCATATGTGGTATCTATATCCGGGTGGAAAGCATGAAGAAAAGGTATGGAGAAACGGACTGGTTAATTTTCTAAAGAGAAGTTACAAGTAAAAAAGATACAAAAGAAGAGAGGTTTTCAAAGACCGGCATAGCAGATAGGTTATGGCGGTCTTTGTTGTGCACCATTAAGAAAAAAGATCATCCATGGAGGCGGACGGAAAAATAAAATATAGGATTGCTGAATACAAAAAATTTGGTATATTATATATTAGAGAGATAATATGAAACAAAATTCTATATGATGGAGGAAATAAAGATGAAATTATTGATTCAGAGAGTTAGAGAAGCATCTGTCACAGTTGATGGCGAGGTTACCGGAAGTGTTGGTCATGGATTTCTTGTATTTGTGGGAGTAGCAGAGGAGGACACCACAGAGATTGCGGACAAGATGATCGACAAGATGGTGAAGCTTAGGATCTTCGAGGATGAAAACGGTAAGACAAATAAGGCGATTGCCGATGTGGGCGGAAACTTTCTCGTGGTATCCCAGTTCACCCTGTACGCGGACTGCCGCAAGGGAAACCGACCTTCCTTTGTAAAGGCGGGCAATCCAAAGCTGGCGGAGGAACTCTATGAATATGTATTAAAGAGCCTGCGTGACAGGGGCTTTGAAGTGGGAGCAGGAGTCTTTGGGGCAGATATGAAGGTGTCATTGTTAAATGATGGACCGTTTACCGTGATGCTGGATTCGGAGGAGATCTGTCATTGAAAATGTCCCTTGTGATGCGACATAAGACGACCAAAATGTGTTAAGATAAAAACACAAAGGCGGGTGATCGATATGGCAGATAAAAAAAGAATTGATGAAGTAGGGGCATATATTGCAAAGTATTATATGCCGGACAATGATGATATCAAACTGGATAAGGAAATGCGCACCATTTTTGATTGCATAACTGCTTTTCGTGAGAAAAGAGTTGCAAAAAAGAGTGCGAAAGATGATACAAAAGAATCTGAAACAGACGAGACATATCTGGAATGTGATCTTGGCACGGAAGATATGAACTTTGATGTTGCCAGCTTGGAGAAAAAGAAGATCACGACGGGGATGCCTTCTACAATATCTACTAACCGAAATATAGATGATTTGATGGCTCAAATGGAGGAAACATTTTCACAGCGGCTATTACGAATGATAGATGAAAGAGATCTTAAGGATTCGGAAGTTTATACAAAAGCTAATGTAGATCGCAGGCATTTTTCTAAAATTAGAAAAGATGTGAACTATACACCAAATAAGAAGACCGTGCTTGCTTTTACGATCGCGTTGGAATTATCTCTGGATGAAGCCAAAGATTTACTTGCTTCTGCAGGATATGCACTGTCGAGAAGCTCCAAAATGGACATTATTGTTGCATATTTTTTGCAAAATAAAATATATGACATGTTTGAAATCAATGATGTGTTATTTGCTTATGGACAGCCGATTTTTGAATAAATTGGCGAGACAATAGAATATGTCGCCTATCATGCGACCAGCTTTGTAAGTTCAGCAGATATAATGTGATTACCATAAAACGAAGGAGGTAATTTACATGAATATGGACTTAACAGAGCTGGTTTTTATTTTGGATCGAAGCGGTTCTATGGGGGGTTAGAGAGTGACACCATAGGTGGTTTTAACGGAATGATTGATCGGCAAAAGAAAGAAGAAAAAGAAGTTAATGTCACAACGATTTTATTTGATGATGAAGTTGAGGTGATTCATGATCGCTTCCCTATTGGGATTATCGAACCATTAACGGAAAAAGAATATTATGTGCGCGGCTGTACGGCATTGCTTGATGCAGTTGGAGCCGGAATTGACAAAATGGATAATGTCCAAAAACATCTGCCGGAGCAGCATAGAGCCGGGAAAGTCATTTTTGTAATTACGACAGATGGATTGGAAAATTCCAGCACGGAGTACAGTTACGAACAGATCAGAAGAAAGATCGAGGCAAAGAAAGAGTGCGGCTGGGAGTTTTTATTTTTAGGAGCCAATATTGATGCAGGGAAGGAGGCAGAAAAAATAGGAATTAATAGAAGTCGTTCTGTAACATATGAAAATGATTCGGAAGGAATTGCTGTTAATTTTGAAGCAGTAGGACGAGCTCTTAGTAAAGCGGTAACATGCGAAGATGCATCAGACTTTTTGGATGATGACTGGAAAGAGGATATCGAGAAGTATCATGAGGAGTCGCAGAGAAAGAGACAAAAGGCGTAGTTTGAAGACACAGATTTGAAAGGAGACAAAAAGACAGATAAATAGTATGACATAAATGCGTTGCAAATATTAAGCAATAAAATTAAAGAAAAACTTCGAGAAAGCGAACGAATCTTTCTGATTTTCATTGATTTGTGCTCTGCTTTGTGGTATTATATTTATCATACCGTAATTATTGTTATTTATGCAGATGGATTTGGATAATAACGAAGGGATGGTTTGATTTTTAGTATTGCGAGGTAGAGCATATGTCGATTTCGTATAATGGATTATGGAAGTTGTTGATTGACAAAAACCTAAAGAAAGGTGATCTGATTGAAAGATTAGAGATCAGCAGCAGCACAATAGCAAAAATGACAAAGAACGAAGCGGTTTCTTTGCGGATACTTGAGAAAATTTGCCGGGAGCTGGACTGTGATTTTGGGGATATTGTTCACTATGTGAAAGATGAGGAGGGTGAATGATCATGGAATACAGTGCAGGATTAACCTCCAAGCTGTTCTGGCTGCAGGAGTCCAGAAAGACAGCAGGCTATATTTTGGAGGGATATAGCAAGGCAGATATCCGAAAGATAGCCTGGGAAGAGAATATCTATCAGGTTAAAGCAGAATACCGTGCATATGAAGTGTTGAATGGTACTTACCGCAGAATATCTGCTTTACCGGAAGCAGTGCTTCAGGCATTTACCACTTGTGACGTAGAGACAGCCAAAGTATTAAACTTAATCGCAATTCTTAAGGATAGCCGGTTGTTCTTTGAATTTATGCATGATGTGTATGATGAAAAGCTTCGAATTGGTGAGTTGGAGATCACAGATCGCGACTTAAATGTATTTTTTGCGGATAAGGCAATGCAGAGTGAAGTAGTTGCCGGCTGGACCGATACAGCAGTAAAGAAATTAAAACAATGTTTTTGCCGGATGTTGTATGAGGCAGGCATACTGGAGAACAGTGCAAAGCCTCGGACGATACGACAGATACACATTGACTATAGAACAGAAGAATTATTGAAAAGAAATGGATTAGAAGCATACCTGAATGCAGTGAAGGGAGTGCGCTGATGGCAAAGTTATCATTGGATGAAAGGCTGAATCAGATAGAGAAGAAAATATCGGATCAGAGCTTTCGTAGTAATAAAGGACTAGGAAATGAAGTCGGATATTATATCTTCGATTATGATCCGAAAGAAGAACTTCATGTGAGAAATCATATACAGTATCTAAAGAACCGGATCAATGAGAGCAGTTTAGGGTTTCGGATCATAGAGATTGATCTGTTTCACTTGATGATTCAGGTGCTGGAAGAGGAAGGGTATCTGGAAGCGTTTTTTGATCTGGAGAGAGAGAATGGTTTCTTTGATATGGCAGACAGCTTGGTGGAAACATTGGGACTGGATGAGACAGATGAGAGAAATTTGATCATTAGTAAGATTGTGGAACAGGATCTGACAGACAGTGTGGTATTTCTTACGGGAGTTGGCAAGTGCCATCCGGTCATTGCCAGTCACAATATCCTTAACAACCTGCATCAGGTGCTGGACAGTGTCCCGGTGGTAATGTTTTATCCGGGTGAGTATAGTGGGCAGGATCTGAAACTGTTTGGAACGATGGATACGCGTAATTACTACAGAGCATTCCGGCTTGTGTAGAGAAAGGCATGGATGAATATGCAGATTAAGAAGATGTTTGAGAAGCAGATTGACCGTGATATTAAGGGAGTTATCAAGGTTGGTCAATCGGATGAAGAAAATATTTATCAGGAATTGGATGAATATGTTGTCACGAAAGAGTTATTAAAACATTTCCGTGACTTTTTTGAGAATTATGAAAATGGCATTAACGGATACACAGATAAGATGGGTGTGTGGATCTCCGGTTTCTTTGGAAGTGGTAAATCCCACTTCTTGAAGATTTTGTCATATCTTTTAAAAAACAGTGTCGTAGAGGGAAAGCGAGCAATTGAATACTTTACGGATGGGAAAAAAATTGAGGATCCGATGCTGATTGCAAAGATGACTAATTCCGGCACAATCTCATCCGATGTTATGCTGTTTAACATTGATTCTAAAGGTTCTGCAAAGGTTGGCTCCGGGAAAGAGGCAATCGTGGAAGTTTTTATGAAAGTGTTCAATGAGATGCAGGGATATTGCGGTTCCATTCCTTATCTTGCGGAGTTTGAACGTCAGTTGGATGATGAGGGCAGATTTGAGGAGTTCAAGGAAAAGTTTGAACAGATTGCCGGAGCCCCATGGGAGAAGAAGAGACAGGCATTTTCCGTGATTCAGGATAAAGTGGTTAAGACGCTTGTCGAGATGGATTTTATGAGTGAGGAGGCGGCACGGAACTGGTGTAAGAATGCGAAAGGTAATTATGATCTTAGCATTGAGAAGTTTGTTTCTTTGGTGCAGGAATACTGTGTGAAGAAAGGACCGAATCATCATGTGATCTTCCTTGTTGATGAGATTGGTCAGTATATTGCAGATGATACACAGCTTATGCTGAACCTCCAGACAATCGTAGAAGATCTGGGAACTGCCTGCCGTGGAAAAGCATGGGTTATCGTGACCAGCCAGGAGGATATTGACTCGATCACAAAGACAAAGGGAAATGACTTTTCTAAGATTCAGGGACGATTTGATACCAGACTTTCGTTATCAGCATCGAACGTAGATGAAGTCATCCGTAGACGTATTTTAGAGAAGAATGAGACTGCGAAACAGACGCTTCGCCTGCTTTATGAGAAAAATGAGTCTATCATTAAGAACCTGATCACCTTTACGAAAGATACAGCAGATAAGAAGTTATATGCGGATAAAACAGATTTTGCAGAGTGTTATCCGTTTATTCCATATCAATTCAACCTGCTTGGTCAGGTGCTGACAGCAGTGCGTACTCACGGAGCCAGCGGAAAGCATTTGTCTGATCAGTCCAGATCCATGCTGGCACTTTTTCAGGAGTCGGCAATGCGTGTGATGGATCAGGAAGAAGGCGTATTGGTACCGTTCAGTTATTTCTATGACACGCTGCATAAATTCATTGATCATCAGCATAGTCAGGTAATCTCAGACGCAGAGGATAATAGTAAACTGGATGCGTTTGATGTGGAACTGTTGAAAGTCCTTTTTATGATCAAATATGTGAAAGAGATCAAAGCAAATGTGGACAATCTTACGACATTGATGATCTCCAGTATCTATGACGAGAGAGTGGAAGTGCGTAAGAAGGTCGAGCAGTCATTAAAACGATTGATTGGCGAAACATTGGTACAGAAGAATGGCGAGATCTATATCTTCCTGACCAATGAAGAGCAGGAGATCAACAACGCAATCAATAGTGAAACCGTGGAACTGGGAGAGATTATTGGTGAGGTTTCCATGGTAATTTTCGAGGAGATCTACAAAGAGAAGAAATTCCGCTACAGCAACCGTTATATGTTCCCGTTTAATCAAAAGGTGGATGACCGCTTTTATAAGGGAAATCAGTCCAATGGTATCGGACTTACCATAATCACACCATATGGCAGTGAATATACCGATGCAGCATTACGGCTGCTGTCTGCTTCGGAGCAGTCCGTGATTATGAAACTGCCAAATGATACGACATTTCTTGACGAGATCCGTGGAAGTATTCAGATTTATAAATATCTGAATAAAAATGCTTCCGGTGCACAGGACAGTTTTGAGAGTATCCGTCGTGCCAAGGAAGATGAACGACTGGAGAAAAAAGATCGTATCAGGATCTATATTGAGGAAGCATTAAAGAATGCGGATATTTATGTCAATGGAGATAAGGCAGTGATCAATGCAAAGGAGGCATCCTCCAGAATTGATGAAGCCATGCGTAAGCTGGTCGAGACGCAGTATAACAAGCTGACCTACATGGAGACGGCACCGGAGCTTTCGGATATTGCACACGTTCTTCGGGATGATGGCGGTCAGATCACATTGGGCGTAGAAGATACGACACCGAATAAGCTGGCTTTAGAAGAAGTATTGAATGTGATTGATCTTAATAATCAGAGACACATCAAGACTTCGCTGAAAGCCTTATCAGATAAGTTTGCAGCAGTGCCATACGGTTTTGATCCGAAGGATGTGCAGTGGCTGGTAGCAATGTTGTTTAAGCAGGGACGAATCTCTATGATACTTAACAGTCAGACGCTGTCACTACTGTCAAACAGCCATGAAGAATTGGTAAAGTATATCACGAAGCGGGAGTATGTGGAGAAGCTGTTGATAGATATTCGTGTGCGTGCAACAGATCGTCAGATCCGTTCGGTAAAAGAAGTGATCAAGGATTACTTTGGAGGTAGTGTATCCAGCGAAGATGATGATGTACTAATGAAAGCATTTAAGAACTTTGCGAAGAATAAAAAGCAGTTTTTTGATGATATTATGGTAGAATACCGTATCAATCCGGAGCTTCCATCGAAGTCCCTGATGGAAAAAGCAAAGAAGAATCTGGAAGTGGTTATGAGTATCACAGATTCTGTCGAGTTTTTTAAGACTGTGGATGAAATGCGGGATGATCTGTTAGATGATGCAGAGGATACTACACCGGTATTTGATTTTTTTAAGGGTGAACAGAAAAAGATCTTTGAAAAGACACAGAAGTATCTAAGTATTTTTGACAAGAGTAAGACCTATGTCAGAGATCAGAAGGTATTGGATGTAGTTGCTAAGATGACAGAGATTGTCAAGGGCAGAAATCCGTACAGTCAGATACAAAACCTGCCAGATTTAAATCAACAGTTTATGGATGTTTATGCTAAATTGCTGGAAGAAGAAGCAGAAGAAATGCGCCCAATCGTAGAGGCAGACTTTAAGATTGTGCGGGATGTATTGGCAGATAAGACATTTGCGGATCAATTCACAAGTAAGGTGAATCGAAGCTTCGAGGAGTTGTTAGAAAAGTTAAAATCATCCAATGAGATTGCTGCGGTGAAAAATATCAAGCTGGAAAGTGATACATTAAAACTTCGTCTGCTGGATGAGATAGAGGACTACGAACGGACTCATCAACCGACAGAGCCAGATGGTGAGGAGCATCCGGAAGAAGATTTCGGAGCAGAAGGTGGCACCGGTGAAACACCGATTCCAAAACCGCCTGCAGGACCGAAAAAGAAACGAAAGAATGTGTCCATCAGCAGTGTGGCAGGAGCGAGAACCTATTCTTTGGAGAATGAACAGGATATTGACCTGTTCCTTGCTGAAATGAAGGCGAAGTTGATGGAAGAATTGGAAGATGATACGATAATAACACTGAGTTAATGGAGGGTTAAGTAATGATAAAGTGTTTTACTTTTGAAAATTTCAAAAGCTTTGAAAAAGCAGAACTGAATCTTGAGGCGTTGACAACCTTAATTGGAACAAATTCCTCTGGGAAAAGCAATGCGATAGAAGGTATAGCCATACTTGCAAAAGCGGCAACCGGTATTGAATTGAACACAATATTAGATGGGCAAAAAAGTACAGGTGCTGTTGTGCGCGGTGGAAGCAGGGGATGCGCAAGATTCAAAACCAGTGCATTTAAACTTGGATGTTTAATCAGCTTAGATGATAACTACGATTTGCTGTATGAAATGAAAGTAGGAGTTGGGGAGCGTGTTGGAATTGATGAAGAAGGATTGTATCTTGTAAAATGCGATGAATTAGGACCTAAAGGCAATAAAATATTTAAAACAAAAAAAGTAGAAGACGGTCGCGCAGAAATAAAAGTGCAATATAAAAATGGAGATGTTGGAAATGATCCGGATACATTTTGCGTGAGATCCTCTGCGATTTTGCCTCAAATGGTACTGAAGATGAGACGAGATAGTGAGAAAGAGAAGAAGATTGTTGAGTATTTGGAGAGGGTTATTTCTCATCTCAAAAATATTAGAATGTTAGATCCTATTCCGTCTGCTATTCGTGATTATGTGCGCATAACGGATGTAGAATTGCGTCAAAATTGTGACAATCTTTCTGCTGTTTTGAATGAAATGTGCAAGGATCGTTCTCGAAAACAACAATTATTACAAACTGTCAGAAAATTGCCTGAGAATGGTGTAGAAGATATAGAGTTTATAAAAACAAAGATAGGTGATGTAATATTTGCTTTAAGGGAAAGAAATCTTGGCTCAACAGAGCTGGTAGATGCTAGACAACTATCGGACGGTACTTTGCGTTGTATTGCGGTTCTGACAGCTGCATTGATTAGCGAACCAGGCAGCTTGGTGATGATAGAGGAATTGGATAATGGAATTCATCCTGCAAGAGTATATAAATTGATCGAACAGTTGATTGTAATCGGGGAAGAACGGGGGATTGACATTATTATTACGACGCATAATGCAACACTTTTGAATGCATATAAAAAAAGAGAGTTGATGGGAGTTTCTGTTGTATACAGAGAAGAAGAACGAGGAACCAGTAAAATTAAATCGTTCCTTGACATTGACAATTTTCCTGCCATGTTGGCGTCCGGAGGATTGGGAGATGCGATGCTCGACGATAGCTTATTAGTTTCCTTGAAACAACCAAAGCATACAAATGATTATTCGTGGCTGGGGGTGTAAAGGATGAATGTTAGGTTTATAGATACTTCGGTTATGACCAATATATTGGAAGTGCCCGGCAGATGCAGTGATGCACAGAAGATTAAGGAAGAATTTAACTTTGCAATGGAACAAGAAGAGGTTTTAATACTGCCGATAGCAACGATTATAGAAACAGGAAATCATATTGCACATATTGCCGACGGCAATATAAGAAGAAACGTTGCAACCAAATTTGGTCAGTATCTACGAAAAACGGCAGAAGGAGAGGCACCGTGGCAGCTATATGGTGTAGAGTTGGATAAAGCGGGATTGCTTTATTTGGCAGATCACATTGTAGAGGAGGCCTCTTCTGAAATAGGTGTAGGTGATGTTTCTATTATTTATGCGTATGAGCAATACAAAAACAATACACCTGGGATTGGGAGAATTATGATATGGAGTACAGATAAACATTTACAGGGATATTTAGAGGAAAATGTTTCTGTGACAAATAATAGGAGACGCAAAAAAACAAAAGAAGATAAATGATGGAGACATTATCTCGGGACATGAGGGCGTATTTACATACGGAAACTTTGCGTTTATGACTTAAGGTCTGCGGACTGAGAAAGGAATGGGTAGTTAGCATATGAATAAGGCGGCGATAAAGCGGTTTGCCATAGAGGCAAGAAACAAGTTAAGAAATTCTGTGACGGATAAGGCAGGAATGCTTGGCATTACTCCGGAAGAATGCAGTGGTCCGGTTACAACAGGACCGGACTTTGAGGTATATCAGACGGCAGCCGGAACAGAAGTAACCTTGAATAAATCACAGTGTGAGCTTCGCAAGAAACTGGTAGATAAGATTGCGGAGCGTGGTTTTGATGCTGTGGTAGAAGAGGTGGCATATACCTGGTTTAACCGTATCTGTGCAATTCGTTTTATGGAAGTCAATGATTATCTTCCAAGCCGCGTGCGTGTGCTTTCTTCAGAAAAAAAATCCACTGTAAGTGGATTGGTAAAGAACGAGCCGGATCTTGTGACAATGGCACCGGATGTGGATCTTCCGTTTACTGAGGAAGAACGGGAGAAAATCTATGATCTGAAGATGAAGGAAACGATTGCTGCCAGTGATGAATTGTTTCAGAAACTGTTTATCAAGCAGTGCAATGCCCTTCACGAGATCCTGCCGGAGCTTTTTGAAGAAACACAGGATTATACCGAGCTGCTTCTTGATATCTCCTATGCGAATAAGGATGATGTAATCTACATGCTGGTCAATCAGGAGGATGGCATTCCGGAGGCAGACTTCAATGTAACATCAGTTAATGAACAGGGAGAAGTAACCGGACAGGTGGAGATCATCGGATGGCTGTATCAGTATTACAACACAGAGTTAAAAGATGATACCTTTGCCAAGTTAAAGAAGAACATCAAGATTACCAAAGAGAGGATCCCTGCGGCTACCCAGCTTTTTACCCCAGACTGGATCGTCCGTTATATGGTGGAAAATTCTGTCGGAAGAATCTGGATCGACCATCTGCGCACACTAGATCCATCGGTCAATGAAAAAGAAACCGCCGAGAAATTTGGCTGGAAATATTATCTGCCGGAAGCAAAGCAGGAAGAGTCTGTCGATGTGAAACTGGCAGAGATACGCAGTAATTATAAAGATCTGAAACCGACGGACATTCTCTGCATTGATCCTTGCATGGGAAGCGGACATATCCTGATCGCTATGTTTGATGTACTGATGGATATCTATACCAGTACCGGATACAGTGAGAGAGAAGCAGCCTTTGAAATCGTAGAACATAATATTCATGGATTAGACATTGATCAGCGAGCTTACCAGCTTGCTTATTTTGCTGTCATGATGAAAGGAAGAGGATATAATAGACGATTCTTCCGTGGCAGAGATGATGTGAAGCCGATGCCAAAGGTGTATGCGATTGCAGAAAGCAACGATATCGTAAGAGATCATCTGTCGCTCTTTGGACAGTCTATGGAAGTAAAACAGAGAGAAACAGCAAAAGAGCAGATGGAATATTTGCTAGACATCTTCAAGGATGGAAGAGAGTATGGCTCTATCCTGAATGTGGAAGATTGCGACTGGAAGTTGTTGCAGGACTATGTGGAAGATTTGGATGCAGATGGACAGATCACATTTGAAAGCTATGGCAGTGAAGAGACACAGAAAAGTCTGAGACTGCTTATTAAAGTTGCAAAGAATCTGGGACAGAAGTATGATGCCGTGGTAACGAATCCACCATATATGGGAGCGTCCGGAATGGGCGCAAAACTTTCCAAGTATGTCAAGGACAATTTTGCAGACAGTAAGAGTGACCTGTTTGCAGTGTTTATTGAGAAGTGTGGACAGATGGCGAAAAAGAACGGATATCAGGCGATGATTACGCAGCATGCTTGGATGTTCTTATCTAGCTTTGAAAAACTGAGAAGCAAATTATCAAGGCTTGATACTGTAAATATGGCACATTTGGGGGCAAGAGCTTTTGAAGAAATCGGTGGCGAGGTAGTACAAACCACCAGCTTTGTGCTACGAAAAAGTAGAGAAAATGGATATAAAGGGGTATATTGTCGCTTGATTGAATCAACTTCTCAAAAGGGAAAAGAAGACATGTTCCTTGCAGGAGACAATCAATATGAAGCGGTTCAAGATAATTTTGAAAAAATTCCAGGAAGCCCTGTGGCATATTGGGTGAGTGAAAAATTGTACAGTGTTTTTTCTCATACACCAATGTGTGAGTTTGCAATACCGAAAGTTGGTTTGCAGACAGGAGATAATAATAAATTTTTGAGATTGTGGTTTGAAGTTGATTTGAATAACGAAATGCTGAATGCCACAGATATAGAAGCAATAACAGCTAGTGATTGTAAATGGTTTCCATATAACAAAGGAGGGGAGTATCGGAAGTGGTACGGAAACTATGAGTATGTTGTGGATTGGAAAGATAATGGTAGAGAAATTAAAAATTTTAAGGATTCAAATGGCAAATTACGTTCACGTCCTCAAAATGTTGATTTTTATTTTAAGAAATCTATAACATGGTCTTTTGTGAGTTCTGCTTCTTTTGGGGCAAGATATTCACCTAAATTAGCAATATTTGATGTTGCAGGTTCTTCTCTATTTCCTAAAATGGAAGACATGTTTTATTTGGCAGGGTTGATGTGTAGTAAAATTAGTACAGTAATTATGACGGCTCAAAACCCTACTATGAATTTTCAAGTAGGAAATGTGGCTTCTATTCCAGTTATTTTTCGTGATAAAGAAAAGGTGAATAGTATTGTCGAACAAAATATATATGAATCAAAAATTGATTGGGATTCCTTTGAAACATCATGGGATTTTCAGACACATCCTTTGATACGACAGAGTGATACGATGTATTTATCATGGGAAAATAAGGGCAATGTATATGATGTTTCAAAAGAAGCAAAGGATATTCCTTTCAAGCATTATATAAAATTGGCATATGAGTCATGGGAGAATGAGTGTGACAATCGTTTTGCTCAGTTGAAAGCCAACGAAGAGGAACTTAACCGTATTTTTATTGACATTTATGGGTTACAGGATGAATTAACTCCGGAGGTCGAGGATAAAGATGTTACAGTGCGAAAGGCTGATTTGGGCAGAGACATTCGCAGTTTCATCTCCTATGCGGTTGGTTGTATGTTCGGTCGTTATTCTCTTGATAAGGACGGATTAATGGTTGCAGGACAACCATTTGAGTCGGTCTATTTTGAGGCAACAGTACCTAGGGCTGGTACAGGAGTAGCCGGTGCATCGGGAGATTATGTACCGACTGGTGAGTTTTATATCAAAACTGAGGATGGTACGAAACAATGTACTTACAATCCGGATCGAGACAACATTATTCCAATTACGGATGAGGAATATTTCTCTGATGATATTGTTGGAAGATTTGTAGAGTTTGTGGAAACGGTGTATGGGAAAGATACACTGGAAGAAAATCTTGATTTTATTGCACAGGCACTTGGAAATAAAGGAAATTCTTCCCGTGAAGTGATTCGCAATTACTTTATCAAGGATTTTTATAAGGATCATTTGAAGGTCTATCAGAAGCGTCCGATTTACTGGCTGTTTGACAGTGGTAAACAGAATGGTTTCAAGGCGCTGATCTATATGCACCGCTATGATGCAGATACGGTAGGAAGAGTTCGTACGGATTATCTTCACCGGGCACAGAATTATGTGGAAACAGCGATGAAAAGTGCAGAGTATACGATTGAGAATACAACTGTTGCATCCGAGAAGTCCAAGGCAATGAAAGCGGTATCGAAGTATACGAAGCAGTTGGCTGAGATGCAGACATACGATCAGGCGATTGCACATGTGGCAAACCAGAGGATTGAGATTGATCTGGACGATGGCGTCAAGGTCAATTATGCGAAATTCCAAGGTGTGGAAGTGGCACAGGAAGGCAAGAAAGCATTAAAGGTAGATTTGTTGGCAAAGATATAAAAGAAAGGATTGGGTGAAATAGAAATATGAAAATTAAAAATTTAACACTAAAAAATTTTATGGCTTTTGAGAAAGCTGAAATAAATTGGTCAGATAATATTAACATTATTTGCGGAGAAAACAGTACTGGCAAAACAACACTTTTGAAAGTGATGTATTCTTTGATAAAGCCACTTAGTAGTGGAGGCAAAGATAATCTTACAAAGGAGATGGAAGAACAGGTCTTTGTCAAAAAGATTCAAGGTGTGTTTCGACCAGATGAAATGAAAATTGGCAGACTTGTAAGCCGAAAGCAGGGAAGCAATCGAACGGATTTTTCTATTGATTTAGAAAAGAAACAAAAAATCTCGGTTGGATTTGGAAACAGGCATAAAAATCATGCGGATGTTTCTATTGAGTGTGATGAAAAAACAAAAAAGTATGATGTTATATATATTCCTACGAAAGAAATGATTTCTACAGTAGAGCATTTCGTATCACTATATGACGAATATCATATAGACTTTGAAGAAATGTATTATGATCTTGCAAAACTATTAGATAGACCGCTTTCAAAAGGCCCTAACACTACTGAACAGAATCAGGTGTTAAGTAATCTGGAAGATATTATGAAAGGACAAATTGTTCAGAAAAACAAGAAATTCTATTTCAAAATAAAAGGTGAGGGTGAATTTGAGATGGGATTACTTTCAGATGGATATAGAAAGCTGTCCATGATTATATATATGATTCTTTCTGGAAGCTTGAATAAAAATACTATCTTATTTTGGGATGAGCCAGAAACGAATATGAACCCTAAAATGATTCGTCCAATTGTGCAGGTAATGGTAGCCTTAGCACAGATGGGGGTACAGATTTTTGTTTCCTCGCACGATTATTTTATTCTCCAGGAATTTAATATGGTTGCCTCTTATCAGGAGTTAAATCTTAAAAATCTGGATATTAAATTTATCTCATTATTTAGAGATGAAGAAACGCGTGATATTCATTATGAAATGAAAAATTCGGCGACTGATTTGGAACATAATGCAATTATGCAGGAATTTGATGCAATGTACGATAGAGAACAGGGGATTATTTATGGAGAATAATATTAAGGAAGAGAGCAGATTAAAGTTTCAGTTTGCAGAAAATGATACAGTGATAAAATTCGATGATACAAAATTTTATCGAGACTACTTTAACAAATTGCCAGAGGCAAAAGGTGTTGATTTTATTTCTGTTGCTAAAGATAAGATTGCATTTATAGAGGTAAAAAATTGTACTGGAGATGAAGGTAACAATCGGTGGAGAATTGTGCCGGATAACCGAAAACGCGATACAACCCGTACATCCGTTAACGTGGAAGGACGCGATAGTCTGGATATTGAAATGGCACAGAAAACAGCAATGACAGTAGCAGCTTTGGTTGGAGCGAAATCCTTTGGAAACACAAAAGAGTGTTTGAATGAATTAAAGGAATATATTCAATTTCTGTCAGGAGATAGTTTTTCAAATGATTCAAAAAGGAAATATGTAATTTTATTTCTGGAAGGTAATTTTGGTACAAAAACACGAACTAAAAAGATGATTATGAAAGACTTACAGGACAGCATGAACAAAAAACTACGATGGATTAATTGCAGAGCGTCTGTTGTTGATTCAGATACATATGATCCGAGAATATTTCAGATTGTAAGCTGAGATATGTTGGCAAAGATATAGGAAGGAGTACAAGCGCATGAAGGTATGGCATATTACACCAGATGTAGGTTATGGTGGCAATTTACTTTATAATTTAACAAATAATGCAAAGAGAATCCCAAAGCCTTTGCCATGGATTGATCCATCAATTAATTGCTTGTACAAGGAAGCCGTATTGTCATTTATGGTTGGAAATTATGAGAGTTCTATTACTAATCTTTGCTTATTGATGGAGCACGTACTGAGAGCAGCGATTCTGAATGATAAAGATTCTGGAATGCAACGAGAAGATTCAGCGTCTCAGTTAAATAAGTATGGCTCTTTATCTGAGGCAATAAATGAGGCTAAAAGTACACGGTTAATGGACGGATGCGATATGGAATGGTGGAATGCTGTATCAAGAGTTGTCCGAAATAAATCTGCGCATTATGTTATTCCAATATTGCTTAAGAAATGTGCTAAGGAAGAAAAATTGAGAAAGTATATTAATCAATATGAACTTCCAGAGAACAATTCAGAGTATTGGTATGAAACTCATTTGATAAATTGGGGTTCATTTTATCATGGTGCAGGAGGAGAATTTGCGGAAGGTTTCTTACAGGATGTAACTAAAGAACTTAAGATAGTTATAGGAAATACTAAGTGGCAAGGAGATGAATCCTGGTGGATCTCATTGAAAGAGCAGTATGATGCATTTTTCTCATATGATTGGAGTGTGGAAAAGTTACAGTATAGCTTTGAACAAGCCAGAAAAGATTTTGCGAAAATAGAGACTTAAAACAATTATGTAGTTTATGCTATTTGATAAGTAAAGTAGAAAGGCGCAAGCAGGAGGTTTTGCAATAAATGAAACAGGAAATATTGAATGAATTGAATCTTGGCGAAGATCATGAGCGAGAATGTAAGCTGGCAACCGGTGGACTTCCTGAGAGCATATGGGAGACTTACTCTTCTTTTGCAAATACAAATGGTGGCACGATTCTGCTTGGTATTAAGGAACATAGAGATTCTTTTACAGTTGAAGGACTGACTGACAAGCAAATTGTGAAATATCAGAAGGATTTCTGGAGTACATTGAATGATAGAAATAAAGTTTCAAAGAATATTTTACTGAATCATCATGTCAGACCAGTGACAGTAGGAGAAAAGAGAATATTAAGAATTGATGTTCCCGCAGCAGACAGACATGATAAACCGGTATACATTGGGACGGATCCGATGAAAGGTACTTATAAAAGAGATTATGAAGGTGACTTCCTTTGTACTGAAGAGGCAGTCCGGGCTATGTTTGCAGACCAGAGAGATGTATCTGGTGATGTGGAAGTGCTGGATGAGTTTGGATTGGATGTGCTGAACCAGGATACGATAAAAGGTTATAGAATCATTTTTGAACAGCTTCACAGTGGACATCCGTGGAATGCATTGGAAAATGATGAGTTCCTTATGAAGCTAAGGGCAGCAGCGAAGAATAAAGCTGGTACGTTATCTCCAACGATAGCAGGACTTTTATTCTTTGGAGAGGCTTATTATATTACGGAAATTTTCCCCAATTATTTTCTTGATTATCGTGAGGAATGTGATGATAAAGCGGTACGCTGGTTATTCCGGACACATTCTAACGAAGGGGATTGGAGCGGTAATATATACGACTTTTTCTGCAAGGTGCGTACCAGAATGGATGACGATGTAGCGGTTCCGTTTGCGAATAGACGAGATGGATATCGTGTAGATAGAGTGGATGTGCATGATGCATTGGAAGAAGCATTGGCAAATGCACTGGCACATGCCAATTATTATGGCAGAAGAGGAATCCTTGTTGTTAAAAAAGGTAAGGAACTAAGTATTTCCAATCCCGGTACTATCAGGGTAACGAAAGAGGAATTTTATGCAGGTGGCAATAGTGATCCAAGAAATCCGAATATCTTAAAGATGTTTGGTTTTGTAAATGTCGGTGAGCGTGCCGGAAGTGGCGTTGATAAGATTATGACAGCATGGGCTGAACAAAACTGGAAGAAACCGGAATTTGATTTCTCAGAGCGCAATGACAGGGTGACGTTAAAGCTTGAAGTCGGACAAGTGGTATATATTCCGGGAGCCGCTGATATCAGAAATGAAAATACAAATCAGGCAAAAACAGCCGTTGTGTCAAAAGAAGATAAAATACTTGAGTATATCAGACAGAATGGAAGTATTTCTTCTCAAAAAGCGGCTGATATAGGTGGTTATAAGTCAAAGACAGGAGCAAGAAAATTGCTTGATAAGATGATAGAAAAAGGATTGATTATGAAGATTGGAAATGGACCGGCAACTAAATATGTGATTTAGTGGTCACATTACTGCTTATCGAACACTTTATTGAACACTATCGGACACTTTCGTGGAATATTGGATACAAAGTGTTCGATAAGTGATCGGTAGTGATCCTTTATCGGACTCTTAATAGCATAGGCTGAATAAAAATAATTTGTGCAGACGGTCTGCACAAATTCATGTAGAAGGTGAAAAGATGGACTTACAAAATATACAGGAACAATTAAATACTGAATTTGCAAAAGCTGATGTTCGCATCATTTTCTGGTTCGACGATAAGGGAGATTATGCAGAAGAAGTAGCAGAAATACAGTTAGATACAGCCAAGTTGCACATTTTAGACGGAGAGAACTGGCTGTATTCTAAGTGGCTGTTAAATGAATCGGATCCGGAAGGAAAATATCTGGTGTATGCTCCATTTGCAAGACCAAGTGACAGCGAGAATCCGCTTGCCGATATGTATTACTATTCTACACCGTATTATACGGACCGGGTGTCACAGATGTCACAGGAGATTGGTATAGACACCAAATACAAAGAGCATTTGGCAGGGTATGGTTCATTCTGGAGAAGTACCGTTCGCATTGAGAAGTTTAAGGCGTTGAATATTGACCATTACAATACCGAAACGATTGACATTGGATTACTGGCGGTTCTTACGGATGTGAAAACACCTAGTTTTGAAGAGATTGTAAAGAAGCTGATCCTGACAGATGCAGAAGAATATGTCAAAACAATTACGGATTATGGTTTAATGAAGACATTCTGGGAGCTTTGCAAGAAGTATTTTGGCTACAATGTAGATGGAAATATTGCAGATCCATCTATAGAGAATCTGGCAATGTCATTTGTTGTGACTTATGCAGCAGCAACATTGCAGATGGCATTACCAAAGAATTTGAGTCCCTATATTGTAAAAAAGAGAAATGACGCTGTCGTTTTTGTGAGAAATATTATGGATAATGTATCGTGCAGAGAAGCATATGATGCATTGTCATTACATACGGATAAAACATTACGTATTTCTAAAAATATTCGTGAAGCTTGGAACAAAGACGCAGGCGTGCTGACTGATGTACTGTCTTGTGATGCGTTTGCTGAGCTAGATCAGATGCTGTTAGAGTGGATCGTAGATAAGCTGGATAATGAGATTCTGGACGAACAGATTGATGGATTGGATATTGCTCGTATTGCAGATCAGCGAATGATGAAAGCCTGCCATTATAGTGATGTTTTTGCACAGGAATATCAGGCGATGAAGTATGCGTACTTACTGATGAAGGGAATCCGGGATATGGAGATACCTTCGGATCCGGTTTTGCTGCTTCAGAAATACCAGGATGATCTGTATCAGATAGATTCGTATTACCGTTGGTTTTACCTGGCATTTGATCAGATCGAAGAGAACGAAAAGTATATGCAGGTAAGAGAGCGGATAGAGAATATTTATGCCAATGATTATCTGCTTCAGATGGTTCCAAAGTGGAATGCTGTTTTTGATGAACAGGCAGAGCGTACATTCGATCAGTGTGGACTGATTAGACAAGACCGTTTCTTTAGCCATTATCTGCATGCATATGATGGCAAGGAGCGGATCATTGTTATTATTTCGGATGCTTTGCGATATGAATGTGCGAAGGAGTTAATGACAAAGCTGGATATGGACGAGAAGTGCCAGGCATCCATAGAAGGGATGGTGGGTGTATTGCCGTCTGTCACCTCTATTGGGATGGCAAGTTTGCTTCCGCATCAAGAAATGAATGTTGATGAACATATGAATGTGACGGTAGATGGACTAAGCTGCGTTGACACGCCATCACGAGATAAAATACTGAAAGCAAAGAATCCAGACAATATCGCAATCCAGTTTGACGAGATAGCGAAGGCTAATAAACCGAAAGTTCGTGAGCTATTGCAGAACAAAAATATTGTGTATATTTATCATAATCAAGTTGATGCCAGAGGGGACAAGCCTGCCAGCGAAAATGAGGTATTTAATGCTTGTGAGGAGGCGATCGAAGAGATCTACCGATTGATCAAGAAACTCACAGGGGATGTCACTGCGACGAAGTTCATTGTCACAGCGGATCATGGTTTCTTATATCGTCGGGACAAACTGCAGGAATTTGATAAGGTGTCGTATGACAAGGAAATGTGCACTTATTCTAATAAGCGTTTCCTGCTTACGAAGCAGATGGTGAATGCACAAGGCATTGTTTCCAGAGGATTAGCTTATCTGAATAAGTTGAATACCGGATATGTAGCAGCTCCGTTAGGTGCTGATATTTTCAAAGTCCCGGGCGGAGGTCAGAACTTTGTGCATGGCGGTTCGTCATTGCAGGAAATGCTTGTTCCGGTGATTGAAGTGAAGACAGCCAAAGGAAAGCAGGCATACGATTTTGTTGATGTGATACTTACATCCGTATCAAGAAAGGTAACGAACCTTCGGACATACTTTGATTTTATTCAGACAGAAAAGGTAACAGATGTGATGAAAGGAATGAATATTATCGCTTACTTTGAGTCTGAGGATGGTGAAAAAATATCCTATGATGTACCGATTATTGCGGACAGTCAAAGTGATGCTCCGGAAGATCGAACCTTCCATGAGAAATTCACATTCAAGTCGAAGAAGTATCTGCCTCAGGATAAGTATTATCTTGTGATGGTAGATGCAAACGATACGAATAATGAATTGCATCGGTATGAATTTACGGTGGATATTGCATTTGTGGATGATTTTGGATTTTAGGGGGGAAGAATGGCACATATTAGAATGAAATATCTCTTTATAAAAAAAGATAATGGGGAAAATGATAAAAATATCAAGGAGATTGTATACGATTTTTTGACCGATAATTTTGGCGTTGATAAAACTAATTGTACCATAGAAGTTTCAGATGATGCAGCTAAGTTAGAATATGTCATTCAAAGTAGTCAGAAGTCTAAAAGGTGCTTCCTTGATTTTACCTGTGATGTACACATTCGCAATGCATCCAAAGCTGTCGATATTTTTAATAAAAAATTACAAACAACAGCTTCACAGAAATTTTTTCAAGTACTCAAATTATATGACGGATTATCTGAGTATTATTGTGAAAAATTGTATCCTAGATATGCAAGATATGAAAGAAAGTTGAGACATATGGTCTTGTTGATGGTTACGAATGCATATGGCAAAAATTGGATAGAAGATACATTTGATGAAGAGATGAGGGATGATATACAAAAAAACGCTCGAAAAGGAATAGCCAATATATCAATGGAAACTCCTTTAGAATATTTGGATTTGGGGGATTTAGAGGATTATTTATTTCGGCCAAAGATTGATGTTGAAAAAATGATGTCAGATTTGACAGACGAACAATTAAAGAAAATGGAAAGAGATGAATTGTATGATTTAATTGACGACATCAAAAATCCAAAATGTCTTTGGGAGAGGATTTTTAACGATGTAGGTGATAAAACGAATTGGGAGAATTCAATTAAAAATGTACATAATACTCGCAATTCTGTTGCACATCATAAAACAGTGAATATTATCAATTATAATTCTACAGTTAAGGATTTAAAGATTGTTGAATCTATGTTAGATAATGCAATTGAAACAATTATGAAACAGGAATTAGATAATACAAAGCAAATTGCTATATTGGGATCTTTTGCTGCATTGGTTGGTGCAAAATTATTTAGTATATATCAAACAAATGCGGCAAAAGAATTGGTTACAGTTTTTAGTCGTCGTGTTAAAGAGTTGGTTAAACCAATAGAAAAACAATTGCAAGTGTCAACTTTGCAATTGATCAAATCAAAATTTGAAGAGAATACGACGCTTAATATGGATGGTATAAACAATTATACCAAAGCATTTGAAAAGTTGAATAAAAGCATTGGTGTTGATACGAGAATGGTTGGAAATCAGTTAAAATTAGCAGGGGAGAATTTATCAAATTATCAAATAAATGCTCTTGAAATTTCGAATCAACTTGAGGAAACAGCTAAGGAGTTTCAAAAAGCAAATATAATATATAGTGAATTAAAAGATTCAAAATAGGAGGCTGACATGGACGAGGTAAATAAACCAAATGCTTCATCATCTACCGATGACAGACGAGAAGAAATCAAGCAAAAACTGCGCCAGTATTATGATGGACGAATTGTAAGAAAAGATCTGACCAAATCCATCAAGGAAGGAGCAAATGTTCCGGTTTATGTATTGGAATATTTACTCGGTCAGTATTGCAATTCAGATGATGAGGAGATTATTCAAGAGGGACTGGATAATGTGAAACGAATTTTGAGAGATAATTATGTGCGCCCGGATGAGGCACAGAAGATATTATCTCTTCTGCGTGAGCGTGGAAGTTATACCGTGATTGATCGAATTACGGTTGTGTTGAACACCAAAGAAGATCGCTATGAGGCGACTTTTTCCAATCTTGGAATAAGAGGAATACCGATTCATCCGGATTATGTGAAGGATTATGATCGCCTTCTTTGTGGTGGTATTTGGTGTATCTTGCAGCTGGAATATGAGTTTATTGAAGAAGATAAGAAGAATTCACAGCCGATTCGTATTCGTAAATTGACACCAATTCAGATGCCTCATGTTGATATGGATGAGGTTCGTAGCGGTAGGAAAGCGTTTACCAAAGATGAATGGATGGATGTACTGCTTCGTTCTACCGGATTGGAGCCGGACAAGTTTAGTGATAGAGCAAAGTGGCTGTTGGTAGCTCGTATGATTCCGTTGGTGGAGAATAATTTTAATCTTTGTGAGTTAGGACCAAGATCTACGGGTAAGTCATACATATATGAGCAGATTTCACCGAATAGTATTCTGGTTGCCGGTGGACAGACGACGGTAGCTAATCTTTTCTATAATATGTCAAGTCATACAGTTGGCTTAGTTGGTATGTGGGATTGTGTGGCATTTGATGAGGTCGCCGGTATTAAGTTTAAGGACAAAGATGGTATCCAGATTATGAAGGGATACATGGCATCCGGTGCGTTCTCCCGCGGTAAGGCAGAGATTACAGCAAAGGCATCTATGGTCTTTGTTGGTAATATTAATCAGAGTGTGGACACGCTGCTAAAGACCTCTAGTTTATTTGATCCGTTCCCTCCGGAGATGGGAACGGATACGGCGTTTCTTGATCGTATGCACTGCTATATTCCCGGCTGGGAAATTCCAAAATACAGACCTGAGTCATTTACGAATGATTATGGATTCATTACAGACTATTTGTCTGAATTTATGCGGGAGCTGCGTAAGGATTCCTACAGCAATATTGCAGATAAATATTTTAAGCTGGGAAACAATCTGAATCAGCGTGATACCATAGCGGTTCGCAAGATGATTTCCGGTTTTATCAAACTGTTATATCCTGATGGAGAGGCAAGTAAAGAGGAAGTAAGAGAAATTGTTGAAATTTCACTGGAATTGCGTCGCCGCGTGAAGGAACAGTTGAAGAAAATTGGCGGCATGGAGTTCTATGATGTGAATTTTTCCTACATAGATAATGACAGCTTTGATGAGCATTATGTTGGTGTGCCGGAGCAGGGAGCTGGAAAGCTGATTCCGGAAGGTATGGGTAAACCGGGAAGTTTATACACTGTTTCAAAATCAAAGACAGGTATGATCGGCTGTTATCATCTGGAAACACAGATGATGCCTGGAAATGGAAAATTGACTTGTACCGGTATAGGTTCAGGAAAAGAGTCAAAAGAAGCGACAAATACAGCATTTAACTATTTGAAAGCAAACGGAAATGTGATTTCCGGTCAGATCAGTACGACGACCAAGGATTATATTATCAATTATCAGGATATGCAGGGGATTGGTATGACAGGGAGTCTTGCACTGCCAACCCTCATTGCAATTTCATCTGCAGCACTGAATAAGCCTATGGTAAGTAGTATGGCAGTGTTAGGTGAAATCAGTATCGGCGGTACTTTGATTAAGGTAGAAGAACTGGCGAGCACCTTACAGGTATGCTTAGACAGCGGTGCGAAGAAGGTGTTATTGCCAATTACATCGGCAGCAGATCTGGGAACGGTGCCATCAGACCTTGTGGGCGCATTTAGTCTGATATTCTATTCTTCACCGGAAGAAGCTGTTTATAAGGCATTAGGTGTTGAGTAAGTGTTTACAGATAAAGGGAAAAGAAGGTGAGTGGAATGTTCGAGCAGGACTTTGAACAGTTATTACGGCAGTATGAGACAGCGTTGGATGATAAGAAAAAATTTACGGCATTAGTGAAGGATTTATTTCCAGATCAGGCGAAAACAGTAAATTTACTGCTAATGGCATCTAATATGGAAATTGCTCAGGACATTCAAGGTGCTGCGAGAATCAACAATACCTTCGCTTTTCGATATGTGAAGTAGCTTATGGATGATTTCGGTCTTAGCCGGGTAAATGCAGACTGGATCGTGTCGATATGGTGTCAGTGCTATGGAGAAAAGGTCCTAGGTAAAAAGTGTGATATTACGGTGCAGAAAGAGGGAAATGGACCGGCAATTCAGGAATCCGTGAAGGTAGATGGCAGACAATACGGTGATTTGTTTGACTATGCCAAAAGTACAGACGGAAAAGGACTTGTGGTACCGGATTTCATGGAGCAAAGAAGGATGGGGTTAAATTAAATAAACTAAAAAATACTCTTTGACATCCCTCTCTATACGATATATAATAAAGAGAATGCGTTGATACAATAGGAACGATGAATTATCATGGCGAATAGGAGGATGCAGCGTGGCAAAGTATACCAGAGATGACATATTAGACATGATTGAAGAGGAGGACATCGAGTTTATCCGTCTTCAATTTACAGACATCGCAGGAAATCTGAAGAATATGGCAACCACTGTTGACCAGATTGACAAGATCCTGGATGGCAGATGCCAGTTTGATTGCGCAGCGATCGATGGTTTTGATGGCGATATGGAGGAATTATTCTTAATTCCCGACTTAGATACGTTTGTTATTTTTCCATGGCGTCCACAGCATGGAAAGGTAGCCCGTTTTATCTGTGACATTGTGAAACCCGATGGAACGCCTTTTGACGGTGACAGCCGTTATATTTTAAAAAGAATAATTGCTGAGGCAAAGGACATGGGATACGATTTTGACGTTGCCCTTAAGAATGAGTTTTTCTTATTTGACCTTGGCGAAAACGGAGAGCCGACCCAGAATTCCAGCGAGAAGGGCGGCTATTTTGATGTTGGGCCGGCAGATTGCGGAGAAAATGCCAGACGTGATATGGTACTTTATCTGGCAGATATGGGGATTTCTACGGAGTCTTCTTATCATTCCGATGAGGCGGCACAGCATGTATTGGATATGACTTATACCAATGCACTGACGATGGCAGACAATATTATGACCTCCCGGCTGGTGATCCGGACTGTGGCAAAACGTCATGGTCTTCATGCGACCTTCATGCCGAAGCCTAAGAAGGATTCCAAGGGATCCGGAGCACATTATACATTTTCTTTATCAAAAAATGGTAAAAATATCTTTACCGATGCTGATGATCCGGCAGGCGTAAGCAGGGAGGGATATGCATTTATGGCAGGTATCCTGGAGCATATTGCAGATATGTCTCTGGTGACCAATCCTCTGGTCAATTCCTACAAGCGTCTGGTGCCGGGATTTCTGGCACCACTGAGGGTGAGCTGGTCTGTGCACAATTCCAGCCCGCTGATCCGTCTGACCTCGGTTGGCGGAGATGGCGGCAGGATCATTCTGCGGAGTCCGGATGGTGCTGCCAATCCATATCTGGTGATCGCTGCCTGTCTGGCAGCAGGTCTGGATGGTATCAAGAGAAACCTGCAGCCGCCGGTATGTATGGATAAAATGTCAAAGGAGGAGCTTGCCGGGAGAGAGAAACTTCCACGGACGCTTTATGAAGCGGTAAAACGTTTTGAAAATGATGCGTTTCTGCGGGATGTGCTGGGGGCGCATGTATCGAATTATCTGATCTCTACAAAGGATGCCGAGTGGGAAGAATACTGCAGGCAGGTCACGAGATGGGAAACGGATCGTTATCTCGGAACAGTATAGGAGCACCGCTGATCAGTAACCGATACACAGGAGGTTTTTATGGCAGATATTATCATTGCATTTCCGAAACTGGATGATGCAAAAAATCTTAAAAAACTTCTGCTTCGAAACGGGTATGATGTCAGTCTGGTTTGTGACAACGGAGCACAGATCGTCAGTGCGGTCAATGAGTTGGACGGTGGTGTGGTGATATGCGGATACCGGTTCCGGGATATGCATTTTTCGGAGGTTCTCGATTACCTGCCCAAAGGCTTTCAGATGCTTTTGATGGCATCTCCGGCCAAGCTGGAGGACAGTGATATCAGTGAGGTTGTCTCGTTGCCCATGCCCCTCAAGGTTCAGGATCTGCTGAATACTCTGGAAATGATGATGGTGCAGTACCGGCGCTGGAAGAAAAAGCAGAAGAATAAGCCGAAAGTACGGTCAGAAGGTGAGAAAAGAACAATACTCAAAGCGAAAGAGCTGTTGATGGAGAGAAACCAGATGACAGAAGAGGAAGCACACCGATACATACAAAAAATAAGCATGGACAGTGCAACAAATTTAGTTGAGACTGCTGAAATGATACTAGAACTAAATGGAAAGGAATGGGAAATTTAGATGAAAGCGTTTCTTATTTTAGAGGATGGAACAGTATTTGAGGGCAAAAGCGTTGGGGCGCAGAAGGATGTGATCAGTGAGATCGTATTTAATACATCCATGACAGGATATCTGGAGGTTCTGACAGATCCAAGCTATGCGGGACAGGCAGTTACTATGACATATCCGCTGATCGGCAATTACGGTATTGCCTATGACGATATGGAGTCGCGGAAGGGATGGCCGGACGGTTTTATCACCAGAGAAATTTCCCGTATGCCAAGCAATTTCCGATGTGAGGATACGTTGCAAAAGTTTCTGGAGGATCAGGATATTCCGGGCATCTACGGTATTGATACCAGAGCACTTACCAAGATCCTCCGGGAAAAGGGTACCATGAACGGTATGATCACCACCAACGAGAATTATAATCTGGACGAGATTCTTCCGAAGTTAAAGGAATATACCGTGACCGGTGTGGTACAGAAGGTGTCACGAAACCAGAAGGAGTCCTTCAAGCCGGGTGATCTCGGTTCGAAAAAAGCAGAGACCAGATTTAAGGTGGCTGTGATCGATGTGGGAACCAAAAATAATATTATCCGCTGTCTGTTAAACAGAGGCTGCGAGGTAGATGTATATCCTTGTGATTTCAAGGCAGAGGACGTGATCGCAGCAAAGCCGGACGGCATTATGATCACAAATGGACCGGGAGATCCGGCTGAGTGTGTGGAGATCATTGAGGAGATCCGCAAGCTGTCAGAATCAGGCATTCCGATCTTTGCAATCTGTCTTGGTCATCAGCTGATGGCACTGGCTCACGGCTTTAAGACATACAAGATGAAATATGGTCATCGTGGAGCAAACCATCCGGTGATGGATCTTCATACCAGGAGAGTTTATATTTCTTCCCAGAACCACGGATACGTGGTGGACGGTGATAGCCTAGACGACACAAAGGCAAAGCCATGGTTTATCAATGTGAATGACAAGACCATTGAGGGTCTGGAATATATTGGAAAGCCGGTGAAGACCGTGCAGTTCCATCCGGAGGCCAATGCAGGTCCAAAGGATTCAGAGGTACTGTTTGAGGAGTTTATCAAAATGATGGGAGGTAATCAGTAATGCCAAAATTAGAGGGAATTAAACGTGTATTGGTAATTGGTTCCGGTCCGATCGTTATCGGACAGGCAGCCGAGTTTGACTATGCGGGAACACAGGCATGCCGTTCTCTGAAGGAAGAGGGAATGGAGGTTATCCTTGTTAATTCCAATCCTGCAACGATCATGACGGACAAAGATATTGCGGATAAGGTATATATTGAGCCATTGACGGTTGGAGTACTCCAGCACATCATTGAGGTAGAAAAACCGGACAGTCTTCTTCCAAACATGGGGGGACAGGCCGGTCTGAACCTTGGCATGGAGCTTGCGGAGTCCGGATTTTTGGACAGTCATAATGTAAAGCTTCTGGGAACAACAGCAGAAACGATCCGTAATGCAGAGGGACGTCAGGAGTTTAAGGATCTGATGGAGCGGATCGGAGAGCCATGTGCTCCTTCTGAACTGGTAGAGAATATCGAGGATGGTGTGGCTTTTGCAGAAAAGATCGGTTATCCGGTGGTTCTGCGTCCGGCTTATACCCTCGGTGGTTCCGGCGGTGGAATTGCCCATGATCAGGAAGAGCTGGAGGAGATTCTTTCTAATGGTCTTCGTCTTTCCCGTGTGGGTCAGGTTCTTGTGGAGAGATGTATTGCCGGATGGAAAGAGATCGAGTATGAGGTAATGCGTGACAGCAACGGAAACTGCATTACCGTATGTAATATGGAAAACCTGGATCCGGTTGGTGTACATACCGGTGACAGTATCGTTGTGGCACCATCCCAGACCTTGTCCGATAAGGAGTACCAGATGCTTCGTTCTTCTGCACTCAAAATCATCAGCGAGCTGGGAGTGACCGGTGGATGTAACGTACAGTTTGCACTTCATCCGACATCCTTTGAATACTGTGTAATCGAGGTAAACCCTCGTGTGAGCCGTTCTTCTGCACTGGCTTCCAAGGCAACAGGATATCCGATCGCCAAGGTGGCAGCAAAGATCGCACTGGGATATACTCTGGACGAGATTCCAAATGCCGTTACCGGCAAGACCTATGCAAGCTTTGAGCCGGCATTGGATTACTGCGTTGTCAAGATTCCGAGACTTCCGTTTGATAAATTTATCAATGCAAAGCGTACTCTGACCACGCAGATGAAGGCAACCGGTGAGGTTATGAGTATCTGTACCAATTTTGAGGGCGGTCTGATGAAAGCGATCCGTTCTCTGGCACAGCATGTCGATTGTCTGGAGACCGGCGACTACGATGGAATGTCTGATGAGGATGTACTGGATAAGCTGGATATCGTCGATGACCGTCGTATCTATCTGATCGCAGAGATCCTTCGCCGTGGTATTGCCTCCTATGACAAGATTCATGAGATCACTAAGATTGATGAGTGGTTTATTGACAAGATCGCTATTCTGGTAGAAATGGAAAAGAAGCTCAAAGGCTGCAATGGCAACATTGACAAAGAGCTTATGAAGGAAGCGAAGAGAATGGAATTCCCGGACAACGTGATCGCACGCTGGACCGGCAAGACCGAGGAAGAGGTAAAGCAGCTTCGCTATGAGTATGGAATTACCGCTGCTTTCAAAATGGTAGATACCTGTGCTGCAGAGTTTGCGTCAGAGACACCTTATTATTATGGATGTTTTGATGGAACCAATGAGGTGGAAGAGACAAGTGACCGCAAAAAGATCATGGTACTGGGTTCCGGCCCGATCCGTATTGGACAGGGTATCGAGTTTGACTACTGCTCTGTGCACAGTGTATGGGCACTGAAGCAGGAGGGCTATGAGACCATTATTGTAAATAACAACCCGGAAACGGTAAGTACAGACTTTGATATTGCCGATAAGCTGTATTTTGAGCCGTTGACACCGGAGGATGTAGAGAATATCGTCCGTCTGGAGAAGCCGGACGGAGCTGTGGTACAGTTTGGTGGACAGACAGCCATTAACCTGACAGAATCCCTGATCAAGATGGGTGTGAAGATTCTTGGTACAAGTGCTGAGAACGTTGATGCTGCCGAGGATCGTGAGCTGTTTGACGAGATCCTGGAGGAGTGCTGTATCCCAAGGGCAAAGGGAGACACCGTATTTACTACGGAGGAAGCATTAAAGGTTGCCAACGAGCTTGGTTATCCGGTACTGATCCGTCCTTCTTATGTGCTGGGTGGACAGGGCATGCAGATCGCTGTCCGTGATCAGGATATTGTAGAGTTCATGGCGGTCATTAACCGTTATCATCAGGAGCATCCGATCCTGATCGATAAATATCTGATGGGTAAGGAGATTGAGGTGGATGCCGTATGTGACGGTGAGGATATTCTGATCCCAGGTATTATGGAGCATATTGAGAGAGCCGGTATCCATTCCGGTGACAGTATTTCCGTATATCCGGCACAGACAATCTCCGACAAGATCAAGCGTGTTCTGGTGGATTATACCGGCAAGCTGGCCCGTTCCCTTCACGTCATTGGTCTGATCAACATTCAGTTTATCGTATATCAGGATGAGGTTTATGTGATCGAGGTAAATCCTCGTTCCAGCCGTACCGTACCATATATCAGTAAAGTAACAGGTATCCCGATCGTTGATCTGGCTTCCCGTGTGATCCTCGGAGCCAAGATCCGTGACCTGGGCTTTGAGCCGGGCCTTGCACCGGATGCAGGATATCTGGCCATCAAGATGCCGGTATTTTCTTTTGAGAAGCTTCGTGGAGCAGAGATTTCTCTGGGACCGGAGATGAAGTCTACCGGTGAGTGTCTTGGTATCGCCAAGACTTTCGATGAGGCACTGTATAAAGCATTTTTAGGTGCCGGAGTCAATCTTCCAAAGCATAAGAAGATGATCATTTCCGTAAAGGATTCCGATAAGCTGGAGGCCGTTGGTGTGGCAAAGCGTTTCAAGGCGCTTGGTTATGAAATCTTTGCAACAAGAAATACCTCCCGTGTATTAAATGAGAACGGGGTACTGGCGATTCCGGTCAACCGCATCAATGAGGAGGCACCGACTCTGATGGATTTGCTTCTGGAGCATCAGATCGATCTGGTTATTGATACACCGACCCACGGCGACAAGATGAAAGATGGTTTCCTGATCCGCCGTACCGCCATTGAGACAGGTGTCAATGTACTGACTTCTCTGGACACTGCCAATGCACTTCTGACCAGCCTGGAGAATGCCGATAAGCAGCATCTTTCTATTGTGGATGTGGCAACGATCTCTAAGAGTGGTTCTTATGCGAATTAGAAGATAGAAAATAAAGAATAAAAAATAATAGTATTAAAAACAGGGAGCATATCCGTTTATGGAGTATGCTCCCTGTGTGTTTTTGTAACAGCAGGATTATTTATGCGAAGTCAAAGTGAGGATAGAACAAATAAATGTGTTCCGTCAGAGTGCACCCGCGGGGGGATTGTCTTAATCCGCTGTGATCAGAGTACCGGTCTTTCCCGTAACGCCGTCCAAAGCTGTATCCAGATCGGTGATCACGGACTTGTGGGCAGGAGAGGAGGAGGCGAAAGAAACAGCTGCTTCGATCTTAGGAAGCATAGCACCTGTAGTAAACTGACCATCCTCGATATATTTGGTAGCTTCCTCAACCGACAGATGATCTAACGGTGTCTCCTGTGGAGTGTTGAAGTTTAGTGCAACCTTCTCTACGCCGGTGAGCAGAAGCAGCATATCTGCCTGAATTCCCTCTGCGAGGCAAGCACTGGTCAGATCCTTCTCAATGACTGCACTGGCACCCTTCAGACGGGTTCCCTGCTGCAGAACCGGAATTCCGCCACCGCCGCAGGCAATGACAATCTGATCGGCATCCAGAAGAGCCTTGATGGCATCCAGCTCGTAAATCTCCATTGGACGAGGAGCAGCAATGATACGGCGATAGCCCTTGTCTCCATCCTTAATGACATGATTGTTTTTCTTTTGCTCGGCTTTTGCCTCTTCCTCTGTCATATAACGTCCGATAACCTTGGAAGGCTGGCTGAATGCAGCGTCAAACGGATCGACACGAACCTGCGTGATCAGGGTAGTGACAGGCTTATAGATGCCGCGGTTTAAAAGCTCTGTACGGAGCTCGTTCTGCAGATCATAGCCGATGTAGCCCTGGCTCATGGCACTGCAGATGGACATTGGTGCAACGGTGTTGTCCGGTTCCAGAAGAGAGTATTCTGTCATGGCAGCGTGGATCATACCAACCTGTGGTCCGTTACTGTGTGTGATCACAACCTGATATTTGGCTTCGATCAGATCGGCAATTGCAGCAGCCGCTTTTTTAACGGCAGCCTTCTGCTCCGGAAAAGTGCTGCCGAGGGCATTGTGACCCAGAGCAACAACGATTTTTTTATTATTCATGTTGGATACCTCCGTAAGTATTATTTGATAACTCCAAAATCCAGATGCTTCCCATCTAATGATAAACAGATATATGTACGAACAAAACATCTGCATTGATAACTTCAAGTATATCATAAACAGAACTATAACACAAGAAAAGAGACGATTGCCATACGGTCAACCGTCCCTTTTCTGATTCATTTATAAATTGGGAATATTATAATATGAAAGCAAGTTTATCTTTGCGCAGGTGATAAACCATACGCATAGGAGTTTATACCTCAAACAGCAGATCGCCGTAGGTAGGTACCGGCCAGAATGTTTTGTCAACGATCATTTCCAGCTCATCGATCGGAGCACGAAGTGCTTCCATATCAGCAAATACAACCTCACGGAAGAACAGTGCCTGCTCTTTGCCTTCTTCTTTGGTATCTGCCTCAGCAACAGCAGCCTCAAGGGTAGTCAGTGCCTTCTGTGCAGAAGCAAGAAGAGAAGATGTTTTTGTTAAGAGCTCTGTCTGGACAGATACATCAGCAGTTGGGCATGCAGCCTGAACCTTTGTGATAGAATCTGCAAGGCTTGTGGTGTATTTAATAATAGATGGGATAAACTGCTTGCCGGCCATGTCGATCATTGTCTTTGCCTCAATGTTGATAGTCTTAGAGTAGTTCTCATAGTTGATCTCAACACGGGACTCAAGTTCCGCTTTTGTCATAACATTCTGTCTTTCGAAAAGCTTTACGCTCTTATCCGATGCAAGATAAGGAATTGCCTCAACCATAGACTTGATGTTTGGAAGACCACGCTTCTCTGCTTCCTCAACCCACTCATCAGAATATCCATCACCATTGAAGATAATCTTCTGGTGCTCGGTTACAGTCTTCTTGATCAGGGCGTCAACAGCAGTATCGAAATCCTCTGCCTGCTCCAGTTCGTCAGCAAAATCCTGAAGAACATCCGCAACCATAGCATTTAATGTAAAGTTTGGTCCGGCGATGGACATAGAAGAACCAAGCATACGGAACTCAAACTTATTACCGGTGAAAGCAAACGGTGATGTACGGTTTCTGTCGGTAGCATCCTTCTTCAATACCGGAAGTACATGTACACCGGTATCCAGTTTCTCACCCTGAATTGAGGAAGAAACATCACCTCTGACAATCTGCTCAATGATATCTTCTAACTGCTCGCCGAGGAAGATGGAGATAATAGCAGGCGGTGCCTCGTTTGCACCAAGTCTGTGGTCATTTCCCGGACTGGAAGCGGACAGACGAAGAAGCTCTGCATTATCATCTACTGCCTTAATTACAGCGGCAAGTGTCAGAAGGAACAGTTTGTTTTCATGTGGCTTCTTGCCCGGATCCAGAAGGTTGATACCGGTATCGGTTACGATAGACCAGTTATCATGCTTACCGGAACCGTTTACGCCTGCGAATGGCTTCTCATGAAGGAGACACTCCAGATTATGTCTCTTGGCAACCTTTTTCATGATCTCCATAACCAGCTGGTTATGATCAGTAGAGATATTGGCTGTTGTAAAGATCGGAGCCATCTCATGCTGGGCAGGAGCAACCTCGTTATGCTGCGTCTTAGAGAGAATACCGAGCTTCCAGAGTTCAATGTTGAGATCCTTCATAAAGGAAGCAATACGCTCCTTTATGGTACCAAAGTAATGGTCATCTAACTCCTGTCCCTTTGGTGCCGGTGCACCGAAGAGAGTACGACCGGTAAAGATCAGATCCTTACGCTGTAAATATTTGTCACGGTCTACCAGAAAATACTCCTGCTCAGGTCCTACGGAGCAGGAAACCTTCTTGACATCGTCATATCCAAAAAGCTTTACAATACGGACAGCCTGTTTGCTGAGGGCTTCCATAGAGCGAAGGAGAGGAGTTTTCTTATCCAGAGCCTCACCTGTGTATGAACAAAATGCAGTAGGGATGCAGAGTGTAACTCCGGCAGCATCCTCACGCAGAAATGCAGGAGATGTACAATCCCATGCTGTATATCCTCTTGCCTCGAAGGTAGCACGAAGACCACCGGAAGGGAAAGAAGATGCATCCGGCTCACCCTTGATCAACTCCTTACCGGAGAATTCCAGAACCGGTTTGCTGTCAGATGCAGGACTTAAGAAAGAATCATGCTTTTCTGCAGTAATACCTGTCATCGGCTGGAACCAGTGGGTATAATGAGTAGCGCCGTGCTCCAGTGCCCATTCTTTCATGGCATGTGCCACAACATTTGCGATATCCTGATTCAGGTCTTCGCCGTTCTCCAGAGTTTTCTTCCATGATTTGTAAACATCCTTAGGCAGCTTTTCTTTCATTACCTCATCGTTGAACACGTCTTTTCCGAAAACCTGCTCAATTACGTTTTGTTCCATAATTCCTACCATCCTTTCATCGTCAACTGACTGTTTATTTTATGAGGCGGTCTCCTTTGTGTCAGTCCATGATGTCATTGACCGTCTCATGAGAGTCGGGCGAAGCGGAGATTATGTCAGTCTGATTAGTAAAAAAGGGTGCACTCATTACAAGTAATGAGAACACCCTTGTTCCGTTCGTTATCCAACTGATAGCTACTATAACACAATTTTATTTGTTTGAAAAGCCCTTTTTTTAAATTTTTTTAATGATTGACAAAATCTCCCAATAGGTATACGCTAAAAAACGCTGTCTTTATGGGCAGTATTTCGAATAATAAATATATTTTTGGAACAAAAGAGAAAGAGGTGTTTTTGTTGTGAAATATTTACGACAGTTTTCTGTTATTCTGATGATCTCCCTGATCGGGGAAGTGTTACACAGTCTGATCCCATTGCCGGTTCCGGCAAGCATTTATGGACTGGCAATTCTATTTACAGCTTTGTCCGGTGGTTTTCTGTCCCTGGATAAGGTAAAGGAGACAGGATATTTCTTAATAGAAATAATGCCGCTGATGTTTATTCCGGCCGCTGTGGGTCTGTTAGGGGCGTATCATGTGCTGATGCCGGTACTGCTTCCTTATGCGGTGATCACATTGGTAAGTACACTTCTGGTAATGCTTGTAGCCGGCAGAGTAACACAGTCCATGACAGGGGAGGATACACAAAATGAGTGAGTTTATGCAGAATTCCGTATTTTGGGGAGTTACTTTAAGTTTTGTGGCGTATGGTATCGGCATGATGCTGCAGAAGAAATTCCGGCTTGCCGTCTTTAATCCTCTTTTGATCTCGGTGATCCTGATCATGCTCTTTTTGAATATCTCAAAGACGGATTATAAGGTTTATCAGGAGGGAGCGGACGTGATCAGTTATTTTCTGACGCCGGCGACAGTCTGTCTGGCTATTCCTCTTTACGAGCAGATGGAGCTGTTAAAGAAGAATTTTAAGGCGATTATGACCGGTATCTTATCCGGTGTTTTGACAAGTCTTGTCAGTGTCCTTACCATGTCTGTCTTTTTCGGACTGAATCACAAGGAATACACAACGCTCCTGCCAAAATCCATCACCACAGCCATTGGAATGGGTGTTTCCGAGGAATTAGGCGGTTATGTGACACTGACAGTGGCAATCATTATTATAACGGGTATTCTGGGAAGTATTCTGGCGGAAGCTGCATGCAAAGTCTTTCATATTACAGAACCGATCGCTAAGGGAGTCGCTATCGGCACGGCTTCTCATGCTATTGGTACCTCAAAGGCAATGGAAATGGGAGAAACAGAAGGGGCAATCTCCGGCTTATCCATTGCGGTGGCAGGGCTGTTGACGGTAGCCGGGGCGTCGATCTTTGCATGCTTTTTGTAATAACTGACATGTGATGGTGCTGTGACCGGAAACAGGTAATCTTTTTTGGACGGCTATTGCTTTTTACTGGGGAATCGTTTATTATGAAATAGAGTGTGTTTTATTGTAATTAAGACAAGAATTTCATCTGCAGCGGACTGTGGAAAATTTGGAAAGGCATGGATATTTCTATGGAGAAAAAACAGAAGGATGATATCCTGGAACCGGAGATTGAGGAAATCTTTCATCCGGATTTCATTGAGAAGAAATCGAAAAGCAAAAAAAGATTCCGGGGATTATTGGGACATTGGTTTGGTCTGTTTCTTGTAATCATTATATCAATCATAATTTTTTACTGCCTGTCGAACCTTTCACATATATGGAAAGCGGCATCGGCACTGGTGAAGCTTTTGATGCCGGTTATTTACGGACTGGTGATCGCCTATCTGGTAAATCCGTTAATGGTATTTTACAGTAACTGTTTTTATAAGCTGTTTGGCAGGAAGATTCCGGAGGAGGATGAGAAGAGTCTGGCCAGGTACCGGAAGTTTACCAAAGCAGTCAGTATTATCCTTGCGATGATCACGGGCTTTCTGATCATTACTGTTTTGCTCTGGATGCTGATCCCGCAGGTGGTCAACAGCATTATCACATTGGTAAATACTTTGCCGGATCAGATACAGGAGTATTATCATAAGGTGAGTAAGTGGGTAATGAATAATCCTTATATCGCCAATCAGTTCCAGGATGCTCTGCTTCATCTGACGGACAGTCTGGATGAATGGACACAGAAGGATCTGTTCCCATGGCTGCAGACAGGACTTTTACCAAATGTTAATTCGCTGGCGTCCATGTTTGCCAGTGGCGTGTTTAGCGTGCTTGGAGTATTATATAATCTGATGATCGGCTGTATCGTGGCTATTTATCTGCTCCTTGGCAAGGAAAAGTTTCTGGCTCAGGCGAAAAAAATGATCTATGCGGTATTTGGCAAGAAACAGGCGGATGTGATCCTTCATTACAGCCGCATGACAAATGATACGTTTAGCGGATTTATTGTGGGAAAGATCGTGGATTCAGCGATCATTGGTGTGTTATGTTTTATAGTGATGTGGATCCTGAAACTGCCGTACCCATTGCTGATCAGCGTGATCGTCGGGGTTACCAATGTGATCCCGGTATTTGGTCCATATATTGGAGCGGTGCCGAGTGCCCTTCTGATCCTTTTGGTCAATCCGGTTCAGTGTGTTTATTTTGTGATCTTTATTATTGTCCTCCAGCAGCTGGACGGAAATGTGATAGGGCCGACGATTCTAGGCGAATCAACAGGTCTGACTGCCTTCTGGGTGTTGTTTGCCATTCTGTTATTTGGAGGTATGTGGGGCATTGTAGGTATGATCGTCGGAGTACCGCTGTTTGCTATGATCTACCGATTGTTAAAAGATTATCTGGAGCTGCGCCTGTATCATAAAAGTCTTAGCACAGAGACGGATATGTATGAGGATCTGAAAAGTATCCAGACCGACGTGAACGGAGATAAGCATTACATTTTATATACAAAACGGGAAAAAAGAAATGCTAATCTGCGCCGGGATGCAGAAAATAAGATTTCTTTGCTGCGGCTTCTGACGCAGCAACCGATTGAGACACCGGTGGCAGGGGATCCGATGACAGCCGAAGCCTCAGAAACCGGGGCTCTGGAAACCGGAGAAAAGCCGGTTCCGGACGGAAACATGCCGGAAAAGGATACGACGGAAGTGCAGACAACAGATTCAAAATGATCAAAAGGGGAAATATGCCTGCAGTCTGATGCAAGAGGGCTGGGAAAGGAGAATGGGGGATTATCATGATTAAAAGTATGACGGGTTTTGGCCGGAGTGAGACCGTTACGGAGGAGTATAAGATTTCGGTAGAGATGAAGGCGGTCAATCACAGATACTGTGACATCGGAATCAAGATGCCTAAGAAGTTTAATGCTTTTGAAAATACTGTCCGCTCCACAGTAAAGGAGTTTGCGTCCCGGGGAAAGATTGATATTTATATTTCCTACGAGGATTATGCCGGGAAGAAAACAAAAGTGGATTACCATGATACGGTGGCACAGGGATATATGGATGCCATTGAAAAGGCGGCCAGAACCTTTGAACTGGAGAAAGGAATTACCGCAGCGGCGTTGATCCGTCTGCCGGACGTGATTGCTCTGGATGAAATCGAGGATGATGAAGAAACATTATTCCCTGTATTGGAGCAGACATTACGTCAGGCGGCGGCTCATTTCGTGGAGGCGAGAGAGAAGGAAGGGGAGCATCTGTTCCATGATCTGAATGAAAAGCTGGACGGTATTGAGCAGATGGTGTGTGATGTGGAGAAGCGCTCTCCGGAGATGATGGAGGAGTATCGAAGCAGGATCACTGAAAAAGTGGAGGAGCTTCTGGGTGACAAAAACATCGATGAGCGTGTCCTTGCCACAGAACTGACTATTTATGCGGATAAGGTCTGCGTGGACGAGGAGACGGTACGTCTGCACAGTCATATCAGGAATATGAGAGATACCTTGAAACTGGGAGACAATATTGGCCGGAAGCTTGACTTTATCGCACAGGAAATGAACCGGGAGTCTAATACGATCCTCTCTAAGGCAAATGACAGAGCATTATCCAATATTGCAATTGATCTGAAGACGGAGATTGAGAAGGTCAGAGAGCAGATTCAGAATATAGAATAACGAAGCAGACCGGAATCGTTCCGGATGATTTCCGGATTTATATTTTAAGAAAGGTTTCAGAGCTTTGGATTGTGGAAAGGCATGGTTTTATTATGCTGGTTAATGTGGGTTATGGAAATGTGGTCAATATGAATAAGGTCATTAGTATCGTACGGGCTGATGCAGCACCGATCAAGCGCATGATACAAAATGCGAAGGATGCCGGATTGGCCGTGGATGCCACATGTGGACGAAAGACGAAGTGTATTCTGGTCATGGACAGTGGTCATCTGGTGTTGTCAGCACTTTTACCGGAAACCATTGAGAGCAGAGTTCATTTGCCACAGGAAGGTGAAGTGCGGAATATGGAAATGGAGGAATAAATATGTCAGATAAGGGAGTTCTTACTGTAATTTCAGGATTTTCAGGAGCCGGAAAGGGAACCGTTGTGAAACAGCTTCTGGAGAAGTATGATTATGGTTTATCCATCTCAGCAACAACCCGTTCTCCGAGAGAGGGGGAGCAGGATGGCAGGGAATATTTCTTTAAGACAAAGGAAGAGTTCGAGCGGATGATCGCAGAGCACCAGCTGATCGAATACGCCCGGTATGTGGGAAATTATTATGGAACACCAAAGGAATATGTGGTACAGCAGTTAGAGCAGGGAAAGGACGTAATACTGGAGATCGAAATGCAGGGAGCTCTTCATGTAAGGGAGATCCTGCCGGAGGCAAACCTGATCTTTCTGACGCCGCCTGCGGTAGATGTATTGGAAAACCGGCTCCGGGGCAGAGGCACCGAGACCGAGGAGGTGATCCGCAACCGTATGGCGAGAGCAAAGGAAGAGTGCAGTTATATGGAGCAATATGACTACATTGTAGTAAATGATGATCTGGATGAGTGTGTGGAAAATGTACATAGCCTGATCCGTTCTCTTCATTACAAAAGAGAGCAGCAGGAGGATTTTATCCGGAAAATAAAACAGGAGTTTGAAAAAAGATAGTTGATAAATTTATCTTTTTGCGATATTCTATAAGCTAGATTAAAATTTGAAAGGGGAATATTATGTTACATCCATCGTATACAGACTTAATGAAATTAGTAAACAGTGAGGTAGAGACCGGTGAAGCTCCTGTAGTAAACAGCCGTTACTCTATCGTTTTGGCGACTTCCAAGAGAGCACGTCAGCTGATTGACGGAGTACAGCCGTTGGTCAAGTCAAAATGTCCAAAGCCATTGTCTACTGCCATTGAGGAGCTCAGCAATTCCAAGATCCGTATCCTCAGTGAGGAGGAGGCTGCTGAGATTGAGGCAAGAAAGGCCAAAGAAGCACAGGATAGAGCCGAGGAAGCAGAATCGTTCCTTACCTTCTCCGAGGAAGATGAGTAGAGGAAATCCTTCCGGGAAAGAGAGGATCATACAGATTAGAGGCAGAGGAGCTTGTTGATGATGGAAGAAAATCAGGATCAGACAAAGGAAATCAAGCAGGAGGAAGAATGCCCTGCAGAGGAAAATATACCGGAAAATGAAACGGAAACGAAGCCGTCCAGACTTCAAAAGATAAAAAGTGCACTGCTTGAGCTGATCGTTTATGTAGCGATCATCGTTGTATGTGTGATGGTGGTACCACGTTATGTGATACAGCGGACAATCGTTGACGGCACTTCGATGGAGTCTACTTTGCAGGACGAGGATAATCTGCTGGTAGATAAACTGTCCTACCGTTTTTCGGATCCCAAAAGATTTGATATTATCGTGTTTTATCCGTATGGCAGAGAGAATGAGGATTATTATATCAAGCGTGTGATCGGTCTGCCGGGAGAGACAATTCAGATTGTCGGAAATACCATTTATATTGATGGCAAGGTTTTGAAGGAGAATTATGGAAAGGATCCTATGACAGAGTCCGGGATTGCTTCGGAGCCGTTGAAGCTTGGTAAGGATGAGTATTTTGTGCTGGGAGATAACCGGGAAGTCAGTGAGGACAGCCGGTATGAGGAAGTAGGACCGGTAACCAGAGACAAGATCGAAGGCAGGGCAGTGCTTCGCATTTATCCGTTTAATAAATTTGGAACGATTAAAGGAAACGGAAAGAAGGCAGAAGCAGCAGAACGCCAGAGGGTGGTTGCCATTGATGCCGGACATCAGTCCCGTGGTGACAGTTCTACAGAGCCCGTGGGACCGGGGGCTTCTACCAGAAAGGCAAAGGTATCCGGCGGAGCCACAGGTACTGCATCTCATGTGCCGGAGTATAAGTTAAATCTGATCGTCGCCAAAAAGCTTCAAAAAGAGCTGGAATCCAGGGACTATAAGGTGATTATGATCCGCAGCAAAAACGATGTAAATATCAGCAATAAGAAGCGTGCACAGATTGCCAACAAAAGTGGTGCGGATATCTATATCAGGATTCATGGGGACAGTTCGGCTTCTTCTTCGGTAAGGGGAGCTTCAGCGTTATATCCTTCCACCAGAAACCGTTATGTAGGAAAGCTGAGTGCAAAGTCCAAGAAATTATCACAGTGTATTCTGAAAAATTACTGCAAAAAAACCGGAATCCGTAACAGGGGACTTTCTCTGCGGGATGATCTTACTGGTACAAACTGGAGTAAAATACCGGTGACATTGATCGAGATGGGATTTTTAAGTAACCCGTCGGAGGATCGTTATATGCAGAAAAAAGAGACCAGAAATAAAATGGCTGTCGGTATGGCTGATGGAGTTGATCAATATTTTGGTCATTAGAAACCCAGGAAATATGCGGCTTTCTGATAGATTGACAAATTTTTTTGTAAAAATTTCAAAAAAGTGCTTGCAATTTGTCAGAAAGTAGTGTAATATATCAACTGCTGACGCGGTAAAGCGCAGCAGGAAAATGGTCTGTTGGTCAAGCGGCTAAGACGTCGCCCTCTCACGGCGAAAACAGGGGTTCGATTCCCCTACAGACTGCTAACTGTTATTTATAACAGCCCAACCCGAGGAAAGAACCTATTCATTGATCATGGATAGGTTCTTTCCTATCATATGGAAAACGATGAGATTGTTGTGGAAATATTTTCACAACATGAATATGATCTGTTTTGTGAATTTACGTCTGCAGTTCAAGGCTTCTGGGCGGAGAAAGGAATACAGGGGCTATAGATATATGACATTATCCCGGAATCAGTTAAAATGGATCGCCATATGGACCATGGTGATCGATCACATTGGATATATGTTTGTATCACAGCACAGAATGCCGGTGCTGTATTTTCTGCTACGCGGAATAGGCAGGCTTTCCTTTCCACTGATCTGTTTCCTGCTGGTGGAAGGGTTTCAGTATACCCACAGCAGAGGAAGGTATCTGGCACGTCTCTGGTGCTTTGCTCTGATCTCAGAGATTCCCTATGATCTGGCGTTTTCCGGCGTGGGGGCTGACTGGAGCAGGCAGAATGTATTTTTTACCCTGGGGACCGGCCTGACGGTGCTCTGGGGGCTAGAAGCGGCCGGAAGGCGGTGGAAGGGAGCCCGGAGGTACGTGGCGGATATTTTGCCGGTGCTGGCGGGAATGGGGGCTGCACTCCTTCTTCGCTGTGATTACAGTATGTGGGGAGTTTTGATGATCGTGGCATTTTATGTATGCCGGTATGACTTTGGAACATTGCTCCGGGTATTTCCGTTGATCTGTCTGTGCCAGAGCTGGCTGGAGACAGCGGCAGTGCTGGCATTACCTGCTGTGCGGCTTTACTCGCCCCGGAAGCAGGAGGGAGTGACAAGGCTTCCGAAGGGATTCTTTTATTGGTTTTATCCGATCCATCTGCTGGTACTCTGGGGGATATACAAATGGATCTGCTAAATATGAAATTGACAGGATCATTCCCAAGATTTTTAAATTACAAAAAACTTCAAAAAAGTCAGGAAAAACAGTTGACAGAATGAAGTCGAAATGCTAAGATACTCTAGTGTGCCGCTCAACGAGGTTTTGTGAAATGCCGGAAATGCTTCCGGATACCATAGTTGGCGAGTAATGATAAGGAGGTGCAAAGATGTACGCAATTATTGCAACAGGTGGAAAGCAGTACAAGGTAGCCGAGGGTGATATCATTAACGTAGAGAAGCTTGCAGCAGAGGCTGGCGAGACAGTTACATTTGATAGTGTTCTGGCTGTAAACGACGGAGCTATGAAGGCAGGTGCTGACGTAGCAAATGCAAGTGTTTCTGCAACAGTTGTTAAGGAAGGCAAAGCAAAGAAAGTTATCGTTTACAGATATAAGAGAAAAACCGGATATCATAAGAAAAACGGTCACAGACAGGCTTATACACAGGTTAAGATCGACAAGATCAACGCTTAATCCAGTCTGATGACGGATAAAGATTCTGTGAGATTCACAGAAGGGTGACAGTATGATAGATGTTAAGATATTTCAGACTCCTTCCGGGGAGTATACAGGATTTCAGATGTCGGGTCATGCCGGATATGCTGAGTACGGTCAGGACATTGTATGTGCTGCCGTATCCGTCCTTGTGATCAATGCGATCAATTCCATTGATCAGTATACAGAGGATACTTTTGAAAATTCCGTTGATCCGGACACCGGTTCCGTGTTCTTTCTGATTACGGACAGGCCGGTCAGTACATCATCACAGCTGTTATTGAAATCACTTGTTCTTGGTCTGAATGGGATCGAGGACGAGTATGGAAAGAAACACATTAAAATTCGATTAGAAAAACAGGAGGGATAGAACCATGTTAAAGATGAACCTTCAGTTGTTTGCTCATAAAAAGGGAATGGGTTCTACCAAGAACGGTAGAGATTCCGAGTCCAAGAGATTAGGAGCAAAGAGAGCCGATGGACAGTTCGTACTTGCTGGTAACATTTTATACAGACAGCGTGGTACAAAGATTCATCCGGGCGTAAACGTTGGACGTGGCGGAGATGATACTCTGTTCGCACTTGTAGACGGCGTTGTTCGTTACGAGAGAAAAGGTAGAGACAAAAAGCAGGCTTCCGTATATCCGGTAGAAGCTAAATAAGACTTTTTGACCGGGAGAACCGGTTACCGATAAGGGGTTGCCACTGGCAGCCCCTATTTCTTACTTTGTAGAAAACAGAGGCTTTTCTGTAAAGTAAAAAACAGGGGCACAGTGAAAAGTGCCTGCGATGCACTTTACTCTTTTGTTATTAGGGATTTTGGTTTTAGAAAAGGAGGATATGATGTTTGCAGATAGTGCGAAGATAACAATACGATCCGGAAAAGGCGGAGACGGTCATGTGAGTTTCCGAAGAGAACTTTATGTAGCCGCTGGTGGTCCGGACGGTGGAGACGGTGGCCGGGGCGGCGACCTGATCTTTGAGGTAGATCCCCGTGTCAATACACTGAATGACTTTCGTCATATCCGGAAATATTTTGCCGGGGATGGCGAGCCGGGGGGCAAGCGAAGATGCCATGGAGCCGATGGTGAGGATATGGTGGTTCATGTGCCGGAAGGAACCGTTGTGCGGGAGGCAGAGACCGGAAAGGTCATTATTGACATGTCTCACGAGCATAAGAGAGAGGTGGTTCTGAAGGGCGGCAGAGGTGGAAAGGGAAATATGAACTATGCTACGCCGACCATGCAGGTGCCAAAGTACGCCCAGCCGGGAAAACCGGGCAGAGAGCTTGAAGTTATTTTGGAGTTGAAGACCATTGCGGATGTGGGACTTATTGGTTTTCCGAATGTCGGAAAATCCACATTCTTGTCAAGGGTCAGCAATGCAAAGCCAAAGATTGCCAATTATCATTTTACCACGTTAAGTCCGATCCTTGGTGTAGTTGATCTGGAGGGAACCGATGGATTTGTGATCGCAGATATTCCGGGACTGATCGAGGGAGCCTCCGAGGGAGTGGGACTGGGACATGAGTTCCTGCGTCATATCGAGAGAACAAAGCTTTTTATTCATATGGTGGATGCGGCGTCTACCGAGGGAAGAGATCCTTTAAATGATATTCTGGTCATCAATAAAGAGCTGGAAAACTACAGCCCGGAGCTGATCAAACGTCCACAGGTGATCGCCGCCAATAAGACCGACGTTTTTTACGGAACTGAGGAGGACACCGTGATCACACTTCTGAAGGAGGAGTTTGAACCAAAGGGCATCCCGGTATTTCCGATCTCCGCAGTCAGTGGAAAGGGTGTCAAGGAGCTTCTTTATTATGTGAAACAGCAGCTTGACCAGCTGGATCAGGAGCCGGTTGTGTTCGAACAGGAATATGATCTGGAGCAGGAGACCTTTAAGGATGAGCCATATACTGTGGAATATGACGAGAAGGAAGGCATGTATGTGGTGGAGGGACCACGGATTGAGAGAATGCTTGGTTATACCAATCTTGATTCCGAGAAGGGCTTTGAGTTCTTCCAGAAGTTCCTGCGGACAAGCGGCATTGTAGATGAGCTGGAGAAGCTTGGCATCGAGGAAGGCGATACGGTACGGATGTATGGTCTTCAGTTTGATTATTTGAGGTGACAGGGTGAAAGAAATCCTTTTTGAAATTGGCATATGCCTTGCTTCGTCGGCTTTTTTGATGATCTATCACGAATGTGTGCGTCTGGTTGTTTATATGATCTGCCAGAGATCGGTAAAATGCTTTCGGACGGCACCATGGAAGGTCTGGCGGTATATTGATCCCATTGGACTGATTCTGTCCCTGACCAGTATGGTTCCCGTATCCAAGCCGTATTTTTTCCATATCAGGGATCGGAGAACCAACTTTTACGTGGGGATTGCAGGGATTATTTCACTGTTGGCAGTTCTGGCGGGAAGCATTGTCGTTTTGAGGATTGGATATGGTGGTATTGATGGATTAAACCATCTGGTACTTCCTCATTGGTGGAATGCGATTGTCCCGATTCTGGTACAGTATCTCGCGCTGCTTAGTGCCGGAATGCTGGTGGCCAATTTATTCCCGATTTCCACTTTTGATATGGGGATGATTGTTGCTGGGGTATCTCCAGCTGGATATCTGGGAATGATCAAAGCGGATGGAACCGTGAAATTGATTTTTGTTCTGGTGGTTTTATTGGATATGATCCATTACGGAGTCTCCCGGCTGATCGTTCTGTTTTTGTAGGATATTTTACAAATATTGTGTCTGGGATTTAACGATTTTATGGAAAGGAATGCAGGATAGCTATGAGTTTATCAGTAAAACTGGAAGCGTTTGACGGACCGTTAGATCTGCTGCTTCATCTGATCGAGAAAAATAAGATTGATATTTTTGATATTCCGATCGTGGAGATCACAGAGCAGTACATGGACTACGTTTCTAAAATGGAAACGAAGGATATGGACGTTATGAGCGACTTTCTGGTTATGGCAGCTACCCTTCTGAAGATCAAGTCCAAAATGCTTCTCCCGGCACCACCGGCAGAAGAGGGCGAGGAGGAGGATCCGAGAGCTGAGCTGGTAGAACGTCTGTTACAGTATAAGATGTACAAGTATGCTTCTTATGAACTGAAGGACCGGCAGTTAGATGCCTCTCATATGATATTTAAAAAGCCGACGATACCAAAGGAAATTGCGGAGTATCAGGAGGAAGTGGACGTGGAAGCTCTTCTGTCGGATGTGACATTATCCAGGCTGCAGCTTATCTTCCGGGATATTATGAAAAAGCAGGTGGACAAGATCGATCCGATCCGAAGCAAGTTTGGAAATATTGAGAAGGAAAAGATCAGTCTCACGGACCGGATGCTGCATATTGAGGAATATGCTATGGCTCACGGCAGATTTACATTCCGGGGTATGTTGGAGGAGCAGCACAGTAAGCTGATGCTGATCGTAACTTTCCTGGGGATCCTGGAGCTGATGAAGGTAGGAAGGTTAAAAATAGAGCAGGAAAATATCTTTGATGATATTCTGATCACATATGTACCGGGCGTGAAGGATGTAGAGGTTGTGCCTTCCAGTGGTGTGTGACGTGACTTGGAATCTGCAAAAAGATATTGGAGGCATACCGTATAAAAACTCCGTAACAGCAAGGTGTGAAAAACTATTTTATATACGGCAGACTTTATGCCATTGGGCATAAAGTTTACAGTTTCAGAAAGGAATGTAGGATTCGTATGGATAAGGAAATGAAAATAGCAGATTTGGAAGCAGTGATCGAAGCAATCCTGTTTACCATGGGAGAGGCCGTGGAACTGGAGCGCATCGCAGCGGCAACGGAGCAGGATGAGGATACCTGCCGTCATGTGATCCGGAATATGATGGACCACTATGCCGGAGATGACAGAGGAATACAGATCATTGAGCTGGACGGTGCCTTTCAGATGTGTACCAAATCCGCCATGTATGAGTATCTGGTCAAGATCGCCCATGTGCCGAAGAAGCATGTGCTGACCGATGTGCTTTTGGAGACCTTATCTATCATAGCCTATAAGCAGCCCATCACGAAGCTGGAGGTAGAGCATATCCGTGGTGTAAAGAGTGACCATGTAATCAATAAGTTGGTGGAATACAAACTGATCTGCGAGGTGGGCCGTCTGGATGCACCGGGACGCCCGATCCTGTTTGCCACCACGGAGGAGTTTTTGCGCAACTTTGGTATTGAATCCCTGGAGGATCTGCCGGTGGTCAATCCGGAAAAGGTGGAGGACTTCAAGCTGGAGGCAGAGGAAGAGATTCAGCTGGAGTTAGATATAGAGTTAGACCACAAAGAAAATGAGGAAAACACATCGGAAGCTGATTGAAAGTTCGTTAATGAATGAAAATAGAAAAAATCAGACGAACCTGTTTACAAACACATTTCAATGTGTTATTCTAAATAAGTTGTGATTACCGTCACTCGGATTTCGGAGACTCCAACCGGTTCTTAGTGACAGGCATATATTAAATTTTAGGAGGAAAAACAATGATTAGCAAAGAGCAGAAGGCAGAAATCGTAAAAGAGTATGGACGTACACCAGAGGATACAGGATCTCCAGAGGTACAGGTAGCAATCCTTACATTCCGTATCCGTGAGCTCACAGAGCATCTGAAGGAGAACAAGAAAGACCACCATTCAAGACGTGGTATGTTAAAGATGATCGGTCAGAGACGTAACCTTCTTGAGTACCTCAAGAAGAAAGATCTCGACGCTTACCGTGCACTGATCGAGAAGCTTGGTCTTAGAAAATAATTTTACACAATGAGGGATGAGGCACCTGAAAGGGTGCCTTGTTTTGCCAAGCCCCACAGGGCAAAAGGAAAGGAGATAATCATGGCATACAAAACATATTCCATGGAGCTTGCCGGAAGAACTCTGTCCATCGACATCGGACGAGTTGCAAAGCAGGCGAATGGTGCTGCTTTGATGCATTACGGAGACACAACAGTTCTTTGTACTGCCACAGCATCTGAGAAGCCACGGGAGGGAATCGACTTCTTCCCTCTGTCAGTAGAGTTTGAAGAAAAAATGTACTCTGTCGGAAAGATTCCGGGAGGGTTTAATAAGCGCGAGGGAAAGGCATCCGAGAATGCGGTTCTGACAGCACGTGTTATTGACCGTCCAATGCGTCCTTTGTTCCCGAAGGATTACCGAAATGATTGTTCTCTGAACAATCTGGTACTTTCCGTTGATCCGGAGTGCCGTCCGGAGCTTGTTGCTATGATCGGTTCTGCTGTTGCAACAAGCATTTCAGACATTCCGTTTTACGGACCATGTGCTACCACACAGATGGGTATGGTAGACGGCGAGTTTATCGTAAACCCAAGCCAGGAGGTATGGGACAATGGTGATCTTCGTCTGACGGTTGCTTCTACTGCAGAGAAGGTTATTATGATCGAGGCCGGAGCCAATGAGATTCCGGAGGACAAGATGATCGAGGCAATCTACAAGTGCCACGATGTCAATCAGACCATCATTGCACTGATCAATCAGATGGTGGAAGAGATCGGTAAGCCAAAGCATGAGTATACAAGCTGTGCCATTCCGGAGGAGATGTTCGAGGAGATCAAAAAGATCGTTCCTCCTGCTGAGATGGAAGAGGCTGTATTCTCTGATGATAAGCAGACAAGAGAGGAGAATGTACGTCAGGTAACCGAGAAGTTAGCTGAGGCATTCGCCGAGAAGGAAGACTGGCTGGAGATTCTGGATGAGGCGGTATATCAGTACCAGAAGAAGACTGTCCGCAAGATGATCCTCAAGGATCACAAGCGTCCGGATGGTCGTGAGATCACACAGATCAGACCACTGGCTGCTGAGGTTGACCTGATCCCTAGAGTTCATGGTTCTGCCATGTTTACCCGTGGACAGACCCAGATCTGTAATATCACCACACTGGCTCCTCTTTCCGAGAAGCAGAGAATTGACGGACTGGATGCCAACAAGACAGAGAAGAGATATATGCATCATTATAACTTCCCTTCATATTCTGTTGGTGAGACAAAGCCGAGCCGTGGACCGGGACGTCGTGAGATCGGTCATGGTGCTCTGGCAGAGAAGGCATTGCTTCCGGTACTTCCAAGCGAGGAAGAGTTCCCATATGCAATCCGTTCCGTATCCGAGACTTTTGAGTCAAACGGTTCTACATCCATGGCGTCTACCTGTGCATCCTGCATGTCATTAATGGCTGCCGGTGTACCGATCAAGAAAATGGTTGCAGGTATTTCCTGTGGTCTTGTAACAGGCGAGACAGACGACGATTTTGTACTGCTCACAGATATCCAGGGACTTGAGGACTTCTTTGGCGATATGGACTTTAAGGTAACTGGTACCGAGGATGGTATTACAGCTATTCAGATGGATATCAAGATCCATGGTCTGACCCGTCCGATCGTAGAGGGTGCCATCGCAAGATGCCGTGAGGCAAGAATGTTCATTATGGATACCTGTATGAAGCCGGCAATCAGCGAGCCTCGTGAGAAGGTTGGCCAGTATGCACCAAAGATCATCCAGATCATGATCGATCCACAGAAGATCGGTGATGTTGTGGGACAGCGTGGTAAAACCATCAATGCTCTGATCGAGAGAACCGGTGTGAAGATCGACATCAACGATGAAGGTCAGGTTTCTATCTGTGGTGAGGATGAAGCAATGATGAATGAGGCAAAGCGTCTCATCGAGATCATTACAACAGATTTTCATCAGGGACAGATCCTGGAAGGTGATGTGGTAAGCATCAAAGAGTTTGGTGCATTTGTCGAGTTTGCCCCAGGCAAAGAGGGAATGGTTCACATCTCTAAGATTGCGAAAGAGCGTATCAACCATGTAGAAGATGTTCTGACTCTTGGTGACCATGTAAAGGTTGTATGCCTTGGCAAGGACAAGATGGGCAGAATGAGCTTCAGTATTAAGGATGTAAAATAATTATATAGAATAATTTCAAGTGAAATGTGAAGACTCCAATTATGGGGGCTTCACATTTTTGCTGTACCTGGAAACTTTTCGTTTCCTATAAAGCAACTTTTGTAAGAAAAATTAAGAGTAAAAGCTGGTTTTGTTATTGACACAGTTTTTGCGGTGGAATATAATATGCTAAATGAAATGGATAATCTAAATCTAAATTATTAAAGAAAGGAGGGTAACTATGTTATACGATTATATTAGGGAAAATTATAAAGAAGCAGAACCTATTTTCTTCTCGGATCTGGAAAGTCAGGATATTAGTAAGTCTGCATTGAATCAGCAGTTGAAAAAGCTTTGTGACAAGGAGCTTATTAGAAAATATGATATAGGAGTATATTATCTTCCCAAGAGAACCTCGTTTCATTCTGTTGTTGGTCCAAATGCAGACATGGTGGCGAGATACCGGTTTATTTCTAAGGGGGAAAATATTGACGGGTTTTATGGCGGCAATTCCTTTGCCAATCAGATAGGAATAACGACACAGGTTCCGCAAATGGTTGAAATTGTAAGCAATAATACAAATTCCTCCGATCGAAAGGTGCGTATAGGAAATAGATGGTTTTATGTGAGAAAGCCGGTTGTACAGGTTACAAAAGAAAACGTATATGTATTGCAGATGTTGGAATTGCTAAAAAATCTTGATGCATATCTTGATAATTCTTATACGGAAGCAAAGGAAAAATTTGCAGAATATATAGCGATCCATGAAATCAAAAGAAGTGATGTGGACTGTTATATCAGGAATTATCCGATGTCAACGTTTAAATATTATTATGAATTGGAGTTGGATCATGTACTTGTATAAGGAAAGGTTCATTGAGTAGAATATGCAGAGAATGTTTTGTGAAAAAAATAACATTCATCGTATCCGTATTTTAGAGGTTGTATGTTGGAATTACGATAATTGTATGTGTATTCGATGTGATAACGAAACTTTGGATACATATGATGGGATTTTGGTTTCTTTGTTTGAGGTTCTATTCTATGATGAAATGATAAATATAAAGATGCGGCGGGAATTGAAAGTTATTCTTGCCAAAAGAAAAGTATAGCATTTTATACGAGGAGATATTTTATGGAATACAATTATCAAAATTCAATTGATGATTTTAGAGTTAAGTATACATTGGTAACGCAAGAGGAGAATGGTTTTGAAAAACAAACTTCTGAGGATGAAGCATTATTCATGAAAGAATTAGAAGACGTGTATGCCGATATCGAAAGGCTGACAAATCAAGCAGATGGCTATGATTATGCGCTAGCAATTAGTAGCGGTATTATTGCTGGATTAATAGATTCATTCATGGTCGGAGAATGGAATTTTGCAAGAGCCAAAAAGGAATCTAATATTGCAATTAACAAAAAAATAATAGAGTTTACTAAGAAAGATGTTCGCTATATTCCTTGGTGTGAAGGAACTGGCAAGTCAAGCCGTTGGATTAAACGAGATCCTGATAGATTAGCATCTGCAGTAGAATTTCTTGAAGAAAAGTATAGATTACCTGGTGATAATGATTGGAATTTTAAAGGTTCAGGGATAAGTGCCGCATCTCATCATTTGGATGATTTTTGTCATCATCCAACGCTTATGGGAATGATTAGTTGTATTTTGGTTCAGTTTACAGGTTCTGCAAAATATCATACTTCAACAGGCAAGAATATTAAAATGTCCCTTTTGGAAGTGAACGAATATGGTCACTTTGTTAGTGACAAAACATATGGTAAAGTGTTTGCTGGAATAATAAATTGGTTTTTTATTGCAGCACAGACTTTGAAAAATCGAAAAGGACATCTGATGAGTGATATGGCAGGTAGTATAGGTGCTGTGAAAGGTCTAAAATCTGGTGCCGGTTTACCGGGAACCATTATGTCAATGTTAAAAGAACTATCTACATTACCTTGTATTAATGAATCAGATTTTGCCGAAAATATTAGAAGAGCTTACCAAAATGGAATAGGACGTGATGGTAAAAAATTTGACTTAGGTATATTTAACAATTTGTTTGAAGGCGCTTCAAGTAAAGCTGACATACGAACTGAATTTGCGGTTAAGAGCGAATTGAAAAGACAGACAGTGCCAGTAGTAGTAAATGAAATTGTTGTTAGAGCTTTTTATTTTATTCGTCGATTTATTGAAGAAATGAAGGAAAAGTCAATTGCTGAGTTGGAATGGAAAACACTAATGCCTATGAATAACAGGACTATTGTTAGAATGTTAACAATTGCTTCTGGTACATTTTGTGCTGTGGATTTAGGTGATGCCACCATTAGATCTGCAGTAAAATCTGGTGGTAATGCACAGGTCTTTTTTAATAAATTTATTTTACGTGTTAATTTTGTTGGAATCGGAAGATTTACTATCGCAGTAGGTTCTGACTTGTATATGGAAGCAAGAAAAGGACGTTTAGAAATTGCTGTTGCTAGTGCTGAAGTGGCATGTGCTGCACTGAAAGAGAAAAAGATTGTTGAAGAAACATCAAGAATAAGTCAAGAAACTGATATAAAAATAAATATTATGAAACGAGAGTCTGAAAAACTAGATAGATTTATATAATGGAGGTACTTATGATAGAATTTAATAAGGATTTAGTTACAGAGGCTGAGCTCATAGATGCTGCACAAACAATTTTTAATATGGAGCAAAAAAATTTTGAAAAAATAAAAAATGAAAAATGGTATCAAACTTTGTTTCATGCAATTACATTGAATCAAGATGGAAAAAAATATATGGTTAAAGGGATTCATTCTTTAGCAAAACTTCAACGGTTATTTATGGAACTATATATAAATAATTATAGAAAAGCATATGAGCAACTAGATTCAGTAATAGAGGTTGCAACAAAAAATAGCAATGCAATAAATAAAATATATGGTATGTGTGTCTTAAAACTTGAAGAACAACCAAATTTAACATCGCTAGATGAATATGATTCAGATATATTAGCACTTTTTTTAGGAGAATATAGGGATGAAAATGGAAATGTTCCAGAACAGGTGAAAAAATATAATAGAGGTGTATTGAACGCTTTGAATAGAAATATGCCTGTAGGTAATTTAGATAGTCATCAGATTAGAACATTACGGTCACCTAAGGTGGTATATAGGTGTTTTATGGAACAGTGTGCTATTGATCACACAATTGATTCGCAAGATTGGTCTGATAAGATATATGATGATTTGAGGGATTTCGAGTTAAGTGAAAATACAAAAGCAGAAATTAAATCTGATGTAAAAAAAGAAGTGGAAATTGCCGGAGAGGAATACTTTTTGGTTAAGTATACGAAAGAGAATAATGGAATATTAGATTCGGATTTTATAATTGATTTAATATCGACGCCATTAGAGGTTTCTCAAAACAATTATGCGGACAAAGATGCCCAAGCTATTAAATTGTTTTTAAATTTCAAATTTAAAGAATCGGCAGCTCTATTAGAAGATGGTGGAGAGATTAGTACGAGAGGATTGTATCTTTTGAGATATATTTATAATTGGGATGTTGAAATCTATAACACTTATAAGGCTGGAGATTATGTTGAACAGGGATACTTAAGAGAAGATACTTTGTGTTCTGTGAATTATGCGAGGACAATATGTAGCAACAAAGACAAAGCTGTTATGATTATGAATAATAATATGAAAAAACTGAATGAACTTTGTGAGTCGGACGATTTATTTGCAAAATATGAATATATATTAGCAAAAGAATTTTTGAATGAAATCACCCAAGAAGAGGTAGAACAAAGATTTAAAGAGATTATTGACGATTATTCAGTAGCAAGATTCGTTTATGCTCGCAGGTGCTATAACAAGGATGATAAAAAAACTGCATTCAGTATATTTCTACAACCAATCTATGATAATTTTGCTGAAGCTTTATATTATCGTGCTAGATATTATGAATTTGGAGATATGGTTGAAAAGAATATTGTCAAAGCTAATGAGTTATATAAGAGAGCGATGGACTTGGGTGGAAAGTATTGTTGTGATTATATTCATACATATTTGAAAATTGATACATCGATACAGGGAATAAAGAACATGATAGATTATGCTGTTCAAGCACTTAAACCATATCTTAATGTTGATGAAAATGTCTATACAACACATGAAGGACCATATGGTAAATTCCAAGATAGATGGGAAGTCCGAAAAAAGTATAATTCAGATGACGAATGTATTGCTTATTATTTATTTCTATTTTTGCAAGGACTATGTGAATTCAAAAAAGCAGCCGATGCATTATGTCTTGCTGCCTCCTTAAACGAAGTGATGGCATTATTGGATATAATAGAACTTTTGACAATAAAACACAAAGGAATTTTGTTAGGAACATTTATTGATGACTCGAGTTATGAGCAGCAAGAATTAAAGAGAGCTTTTTGGGAATTTGACTATAATTTGGGTGATGCACGCAAGTTAATTAAAAGAGTAGAAAGATTAGAATTGACGGAAAAGGAAAAAGACAGATTAAAAAGATTAAAAGAAAAAGTAAATTAATTAAGGGGGCGATAATTGTGGTTGATTATCGAAAAATCATCAGACATAAAAGTCTGAAATTAAGAAATCCTTAATTGCGTACAGTTTAGGTTGTCCAAAAAAATGTTTCTGAGGTGCTATCACTTGTAGAAATGCATTCTTTGGAATGGCCTATACCAGAGGTGCTGACTAAAAGTGACATCGAGCCTCTGTTTTATCCTACTAGAGGCTGTAAACTTCCTCTTATTTTATGAAACTTTGATTCCGGAAATATTTTTGAATAAATAACTATAAAAAGGCAGAAAATGATAATGAAATATCATATCATTTTCTGTCTTTTTTTTATAGAGACGCAAGGGAGGAAGCCATGGAAGAAAATATCAAAGAATATGGAAATATGATGCTGCAGGATGAAAAAGGGCATAAGATACAGATGATCTCTATCATTGGGGAGATTGAGGGACATGAATGCTCCTCAAATACGACGAAGACGACGAAATATGAGCATCTACTGCCGATGCTGGCGTCTTTAGACTGCACCAGACAGGTGGATGGAGTGCTGTTTGTGGTCAATACCATCGGGGGAGATGTGTCATGTGGCCTTGCATTGTCGGAAATGATCGCATCCCTGTCCAAGCCGTCGGTTACTTTGGTGGTGGGAGACAGCCATTCTATAGGTGTTCCTCTTTCTGTTGCAGCGGACTATACGGTGATCGCACCGTCGGCAACAGTCATTATCCATCCGGTACGCATGAGCGGACAGGTGCTGGGGGCTCCGCAGACCTATGAATATTTTCAGTTGATCCAGGACCGGATCACGGGATTTATTGCGGATCATTCCGAAATTCCACAGGACAAGCTGGAGAGTATGATGGTAAAGCCGGGAATCCTGACGAGGGATCTGGGAACGATCCTGGTGGGAAAGCAGGCGGTAGAGTGCGGTCTGTTCCAACAGGTGGGAGGCATGCATGATGCGTTAAAAAAGCTGGGAGAGTTGATTGGAGAAGGAACAAAGTAAAGGAGAAAACAGGTTGAAAAAGCATTTATCCCCTATCCGATATTGACAAAACAGGAATCTTTATGTATGATTGAGACAGCGAGTATCACGGAAAGGGTTGCTTTATGAATGGGGCACAGAAAAAAGCAGTATGAAAGATCACAGAAGAAAAGCAATTATCAATGCGGCATTATTTCGCTATTATCCGAATAAGCTGGAGTTAGTGATCGCGGTGTGTGCTGCAAAATGGAAAGAGTATCTGGATGTGCCGGATGCGAGACGTCCGCTCGCATCGATTGGAGATATTCCGGCGATCGATCGGTTTACTTTCACGCTGGACAGTTATATCGACATGTACCAGCATATTGCAGTATAATGACAACTTCAACCATTATGTCACCCATAAGGGAGTGAAGGAGGAGCAGCTTGAGGAGTTTCATGCATCTCTTTATTCGGTTAATACGAGACTGGAATGGATGTATGAGAAAGCCAAGGAAGATTACACTTTTCGCACGGATATTCCAAGAGATGAATTTTTTCGTGTGACAGTGCATACGATGATGTCAGCCTGTGTACATTATGCCGGTGGCTTTATCTGGGGTGCACGGGATAATAAGGATTATACTCCGGAGTTACTAAGGATCAAGGAAGTGATCTTAAATTATGTAAAAACCTCTGAATGACAGAGAGGGAGTAAATGTTTATTGTGTGTGCCCGCTAAGGAAATCATAAGCGGAGGAAAGGAACTATGCAGGATGCCGGAGAAAATCAAAAGCCGGAGACGGATAAATATTATATTCGTCCCAAGGCAGCAAATGACAGAATGAAGCTGGCGCAGAATATGGGACAGACGGTATACATAAGTGGTGCTACAGGATTTGGAAAGACCTCTTTCGTGGCAGATTATCTTTTCAGAAGACGATATGAATATTATTCCATGGCAGAAAGTGTTCCGGAGGACATACTGCGTGGTTTGTCATGCGAAAAGAAACGGATTGTGGTGGTAGATGATCTGCAGCAGCTCACAGAGACAGTGGAGAGGGAAACTGCCTGCGAGATCGTGGAGAAGCTGGCAAAGGATCCGGAAGTCTGGCTGGTTCTGGTGGGGCGATGCCCTGTTCCAGCATGGCTGAAGCCGGTTTATATACAACATGTCTTTGTGATGATCGGGGAAAAGGAATTGGCATTGTCGGAGAGGGAAGAGAAGGATTATCTGAAGATGTGGGATCTGGAACTGACGGACAGAGCCGAAAAAAGGTTAAGAACGCTTAGTTGTGGTCATCCTCTGTTCTTGCGGATAGAAGCACTCCGGTTAAAACAGATGGAAACCGAACCGGATAGCACGGAGAACCGGATCCGGATGGAAATGTCCGTCATAGAGCAGGCGAGAAGCGATTGGTGGGATTATCTGGAAGTCCGTGTTTACAGTCAATGGGATGTGCAGTTACAGGAATTTCTGATGGATATTTCGATTGTGGAACAGTTTGATCTGTCTATGGCCCGGATGATAACCAGAAAGACGGATGCGGATCGGCTGCTCCGGCTGGCACAGGAGACAGGTAGCATCCTGTATTGCCATGGTTCCGGAGAAAGAGAAAGCTACGAGCTGCGCACACCGGTCAGGCTGTCGATGCGGAGAATGATTCGCAAAAAGTATTCTTATCGACATATAGACAGTTTGTATTATAATGCCGCATGCAGTTATGAATTGCAGGAAAAAATCCTGGAAGCATTGGAAATGTACGAAAAATGCCACAACGAAGAAGGCATTTCCCGTCTGTTGATAGAAAATGCAAGAAAATATGCAGGAAACGGATATTACTGGGAACTGCGGCGGTATTATCTGGGTCTTTCAGAGCATATGATCCGGCAGAGCCCGGAACTGATGGCAGGAATGAGTCTGCTGCAGTCGATCCTGCTCAATGATGAAGAAAGTGAAAAGTGGTACCGGATTCTATGTGAATATGAAAAGTCCCAGACAGGAAGTGCCCAAAAAGAAGCCCGTGCAAGGCTGTTTTATCTCGATATCGCATTGCCACAGAGAGGTGCCGGGGGAATGGCAGATATGTTGAAAAAGGCATGGATGTTTATAACAGAGCGGAAAACAACCATACCGGAGCTGTCTCTGACGAACAATCAGCCATCGATGATGGATGGCGGAAAAGATTTTTGCGAATGGAGTAAACGTGACAGGGAACTCGCGGGCAGTATCGGAAAAATAGTAGAGCTGCTTCTGGGAAGATTCGGAAAAGGGCTTATAAATCTTGCCCTTGCGGAAAGCTTCTTTGAAAAAGGGGCAGATAATTATGAAGTGTCAGAGCTTGCCCAGAGGGGGCGGATGCAGGCACAGGCGGGGGGTAAACAGGAACAGGTTTTTGTGGGTACCGGCATTCTGGCATGGTTATCAGCATTCAGCAATCATATGGATAATGCACTGGAAAGTCTGGAGAGTTTTCGAGGCAGCGTGATGGATATGCCACAACTTCTAACAGGGGTTGATACATTAAGGACCAGATTCTATCTATATGCAGGGAGAAGCAGCGAGGTAGATGCGTGGATGAAACAGGCACCGGATGAGGAGGCGGAGTTCTGTACACTGGAGCGATACCGTTATATTACAAAGGTGCGTGTTTATCTGTCAAAGGGAAAACGGGAAAATGCTCTGCGGCTGTTGATGCAGATGCAGATTTATGCGAAACACCGGGAACGTACTTTTTTGCAGATGGAAGTAAAAATCCTGCTTGCCATCACGCAGTTCCGTATGGGGGAAGAAAAATGGCGGGAAACACTGCAGCAGTCAATTACACTGGCAGAGGAATATCATTTTGTCAGGGTGCTTTCCAGAGAAGGTGCAGCATTGTGGGAGCTTCTGAAAAAAGGTGGTTTCGTATGGCAGGATCCGGAGTTCCAAAAGCAGGTCTGCTGGGAATGTGAGCAGATGGCACGGATTTATCCGGCATATTTAAGTGAAAAGCAGGAGGGAAATGTGCTTCTTACCGACAAGGCTCTAATGGTGCTACGGCTACAGGCGGAAGGATTGAGCGTGGAAGCGATTGCAAAGAGGATGCACCTTTCTAAATCCGGGATTAAATATTATAACCAGGAAACTTATAAAAAACTTGGTGTAAATGGAAAGGCGGCAGCAATTACGGAGGCACGGAACCGGAAACTGATATAAATTACCGGGAGACGAATCCTGGAATGATTTTTCCGGTATGCTGCTACAAAAACGGTCAGAGAAGGCAAGTCTGTCCTTTTGGTCAGTTCTAATCCCATCATCGGTCTGATATAATATTATGGAACGACGGCTCATACAGACAAAGTGCTGTGCTGTGCGAATGTAAAAGACATCAAAGTTTCATGATGAGGATAAAGAAGGGAGAAAATTATGAGAACAGATCGCTTAAAGAGAGGACTGGCATTGCTTCTTGTGGCAGGGATGCTGGTGTCAAATATGGATATATACGGATGTGGAACTGTGAAGGCGGCCGGGGAGAGCAGCTATGGAACACAGATGAAAAGCGGTAATGCAGGCAGTAATTGTAAGTATACGACCTATGACACGGACGGAGATGAAAAGGCTGACCTGTTGGTCATCAGCGGAACCGGCCCGATGTCGAATGGGGAATATCCATTGAAACAGTATCTGGAAGGCATCCGTAAAGTTGTGATCGAGTATGGTGTGACGAGAATTGGAGATTGGAATTTTGGGACAAGCAGCAGCTCAGAAACCCGTAATAAAAGCATTACCTCTGTGGAAATCCAGACGGATGCACAGGGGAGTACCACTGTGGAGAGTATTGGGCAGTATGCGTTTTATTTGGCAAATAACCTCCAGACGATCAATTTACCGACAGGAATCAAGAAGATTGAAAAAAATGCCCTGGCAGGAACTCCGTCTCTGCGAAGTATTTCTTTGCCGGAAGGATTACAGACACTGGGGAATAATGCTGTTAACGGAGGATCAAAAGATGGAAACAAAGATTCTGTCATCATACCATCTACCGTTACAAGTATAGGCAGTAATGCGGTCGGAGGGTTCAACAAAGTATATTCTCTCTGTTCGGCAGGTGCTGGCGAAGGAAATGCTGCATACACGCTTACTCTGGATGACAATGGTACTAAGAGCAATCGCTATGTCCTGCCGGCGGAGGCTGCAAAGGGGACGGCTTACGAAGGCACACAGTTTGATGCTTCCGTGGGATTCCCTTTTACAGAGGAAGAACTCACAAAGAAGTGGACGAAAGATTTCGATCTTGAGACAGTTTACAGCGGGGAGCATAAGGCAGTCATTTCCGGGGATACCACATTCCAATGCTCGAATTATATCAGGAGAAAGGTGACTTTTGACCTGGAGCATACAACAACGGATGGAACGGACGAGGCAAAGGGAGGAATGTTCGGGGAAGATTATATCTGTACGCTCGCTCCGGAGGAGAAGTATCTGCTCGATAAGGAAAGTATCAAAGTGAAGATTGGAGAGACAGAACTTACGGAAGGACAGTATAGCGTTACTTCCCGGACGGATGAGACAACAGGAGCGAACGTATGTACACTGACGATCCCGAATGCACAGCTTACCGCAGATGTCACGATCACTGCGGCAAGCCTGGCGGATGAATCTGAATATAAAGTCAGCCTGTCTGCAGACGGACAGACGGTTTGTTATTTCTCGCTGACAGATGCTGTGGCGGCATGGAATCAGTCGGATAAGGAAACTGCAGTGATGACACTGCTTGTTGACTGCATGGAAACAGAGCTTACGATTGGCGCAAGCGATAAAAATGGGACAGTGACTCTGGATCTGGCAGGACACACTCTAAAGTCGGATAGCCTGATAATATGCGGTAATACATGTACTGTGAAATCCTCACAGGTAGGTGGAACATTGGATGTGAAGCTTTATGTCGAAAACGGGAACACATCGTTTCAGACAGGTGTTACAGTCCGGAATGTAGTCACTGGAAACGGGGCAGATTCAGTCATAAGCGTAGAAGGTGCAGATATTTCCGATCTGCGTGTAAGAAATGGAAGCAGATGTCGGATTGTTTCAGGAATTGTGAAAAATCTGGAAATCATGGAGAATGCTGCAGAGAGTGTATTTGCAGGTGGCACGATTTATAACTTTTTCTGTGAAGGTGACAAAAGAAGCGTTATTTTGCCGGACGGTTATGCAGTAAGGAATCCGGAGAATAAAGAGAGATATACGATGGAACAATTGGATGCAGATGATTTTAATCAGCATATAGAAGCGTATTCATGTACGGAGCATGTCTATCAGGCAGGGTATTGTATATATTGCAGGAAATTGACAGATTGTGTGCATGCACAAATGGATACGGCATCAGGGATCTGCGGAGACTGCGGAATTCACATGCTTGCATCGGTGCAGATACCGGATGAAGGTGCTGTACCTGTATACTGCCTGACATGGGATGAACTTTGCCGCTGTGCGGAAACCATGAGTGACGGAATAAAATATGTGGTTCAGTTTTACAGGGAAGAGGCATTTGGAAGTAATGAGAACAGCCTGAAGCTGACGCACGGGAATGTCCAGATCAAACTTGGCGGTTACACGCTTGCGATGGAAAGCAATATGCGTAATAGTTGTATGGTTCAGATTAGTGGTGCAGATGTTACAATAGACAATGGAAAACTGGTGGGAATTGATAAAAGCGATGTACTCCGCATGGAAACAGGAGCTTTGAAGCTTGGAAAAAATCTGGAGATTTCATTCAATGGAAAGCGGGCATACGGAGACTGTATCCAGATTGGGGGAGGAGAGCTGACGGTAGATGGTACGACGGTGTCAGACAGCTTCCTTTTTGTAGATGGTGGAACGGTGACCATCCTGGAAGGTTCATTTACCGGTGTACATTGTGATTCCGGAATTCTGCAGATAAAGGGTGGAACCTATAACAGCACAACGAATGAAACGCATCTCACTACAAACAGCATTGACGTGAGCAGATCGGGACATACACTTAATGGGCTGCTGCAGGATGGGTATGCTTTCAGAAAACTGAAAGAAGACGGAACGTCCGGTGACTGGATCACTGACGAAGAAGTGCTGAATGGTACGACATTTGCATATGGCGTCCGGGCGGAGAAAAAGCCGGACGCACCATCGGTTGTACCTTCAGAAACGATGGAGGTGGCACACAGTGTCAAAGCAGTGCGGGATGTTTCCCTTCCGGAGGCATGGGAATGGAGCACGGAATCGAAGGATATCGCTTTGTCTGCAGGTGTGGCGGCAGAAGCAGTCGCAATTTACAACGGAACAGACAAGGAAATCTATCCGGAAGAAACATGTCGTGTCAAAGTCTATATTACGAATAGTGCTCATACCGATGCAGACGGAGATGGCAGGTGTGATGTTAGTGAATGCGGTCAGTATATTGATGGCATCGGCGCTAAGCTTGCCGGTTATTCCTTAAGTCTTATCGGTAATATCGGCGTTAACTTCTACATGGAGTTGTCGGATGACGTTGTCAATGATGAATCCGCATATTTGAATTTTACCTTGCCAAATGGTACGACATCAAAGGTATATGTAAGTGGAACTCATGAAGACGGTTCGACCGCTGCAACCGATACAACAGTAAAGGATGGCGTGACGTATTATGTCTTTACCTGTGAAGTGGCTGCCAAAGAAATGACCGCAGAGATCAAGGCACAGATGATTGCAGTAAATGGCACCCGAAAAGGCACCGTGTATACATATGCGGTAAAAGATTATGCGGATCATATTAGAAATAATCCATCGAAGTATAGCAGCCGCGTAATCAATCTGGTGAATTCTATGTTGAATTATGGTGGCTTTACACAGGAGTATTTTGACTACAAAACGGATGATCCGGCTAATCAGGATCTGACAGAGGACGAAAAAAATGCTGTCAAACAGACAGTGAATGCAAGTATGATCTCAAGAATGAAAGCAAAGGTTGAGAATGCGGCAGAGGTATGTACATTTGTATCGGCCTATCTTTCCCTGAGATCCCGTACCGACCTTTGTGTATATGTAAAGCTTGCAGAGGGGGTGGATCCGTCTGATGTGACCTTTATGGTGGATGGAGAACCGCTGGATCCGGCTACCCTTAAAGTGGAAAAGGTAAATGGCAGCAGCTGTTATAAGCTTGTAGTCCCTGATATTGCAGCATTTCGATTGGCTGAAATGCACACGTTTGCCGTGAAGGCAGGCAGCGGGGAAAATGCCAAAACAGCAACACTTCAATATGGAGCATTTTCTTATTTCTATGCTGTGCTTTCTGATGAGAGTGATACTATAGCAAATGCTGAAAAGCTTCGCAATACAGTGAAGGCAATGTATGTCTATTGCAACGCAGCAAGTCTGTATATAGACGAAACTGCGGCGTAGAAACAGGGAGAAAAAGGAAGGAAGAGGTGTTTCTCCGGTGGGCGGGAGAGGTATGAACAGAAAACATTGAATTTAAGGAGGATATGCAATATGAAAGAAAGATACGAAACACCGGAAATGGAGATTGTGGAGTTTGAAACAGAGGATATTATTACGACCAGTGGCAATGACAATGATCTCCCACCAATGGGCATTGATACTCCATAAAAGGATTATGTTGTAGAATAATGCACTTAAAATGTCAGGCAGACTTGACTGTCTGGCATTTTTTGCATAAGAAACGAAATGTTACGGAAACGGGAGATGCCTTGAATAGCCTTGTTTTCCTTGTGGTTACAGGCGTTGTATAGTAAGCTTATTATATGACTTCTGGTGCATATGGTACGACAGAGCGTAGAGTAGTAAACAATATGAGTCAGTACCGGAAAAAAGATGGAAGTATTTCAAAAGCTGCTTATGTGCTAAAAAGACTGTTTCCGGGAAAAGAGCATTATGATTATTGCCCGGCTTTGAAAAGACATCACTGGCTGTTACCGTTTTACTGGGTGTATCGGATTTTCCGGATGATTTTCAGCGAAGAGAGGAGAAGCAGGATATTCCAGAAAATAAATATTGTAAAAAAAATCCGGCAGGATGAGTAGGAACTCTGCTTTCCGTTCGGGTTTCTATGTAATCGCAGGGTCACAGTCCCTCCGTAGAGGACCATCCGCCTACCGTTATGGTACTTCCATTATTTAACTAAAAAAATAAATGATACAATTTCATTACAGCCGTTATTACGGTGGAAATTATACGCCAAAAGCTGGGAGACTGAGATATTCTTGGATGCAGAAAACGATTGACAAAGAGTACGAAAATGATTATCATGATTTATATAAAATTCGGCAAATAATATAAATGCCGAAAATAATCAAAATATAAAGTGGATTATTTGGATATACTAGGATCAGAGGTGAATGAGAATGGGAAAGGATACACACATTTCCAATGACCAAATGATTTTTTCGATTGATGAGCTAAAAGCGAAAGGCTTTTCATATTACAAAATAGGTCAGATGGTCCGGCAGGGAATCCTAATAAAACTGAATAAGAAATATTATGAGAATACAAATTATGATGGTGAAGAATCAGATTTTTATTATGCGTATGCATATGTTCCCAATGGGGTGGTTTGTCTTCTGAGTGCGGCTGTATATTACAATCTTTGTAATTATCGCCCTGATGCCATAGATGTTGCGATACCAAGAAAAGCAAAGGTGTCAACACTTCCGGATTGGCCGGAACTTAATGTGTGTTATTTTACGGATAAACGTTTTGACGTAGGAATTGTGACTGTAGAGGACGGCAATAACAGATTCCGCATTTATGATATAGAGAAAACAGTTGTGGATATTGTTTTTTATAGAGAAAAAATAGGAATAGAAGAAACAAAAGAAGTTCTTACAACCTATTTGCATAGAAAGGATCGGAATCTGAATCGACTGATTCGATATGCTGAAATGCTTAAATGTGGGGAAATAATGAAAAAGTATCTGGAGGTACTTGTATGACAAATGCAACATCTGTTAAGGATAGATTAAAGAGACGGGCGATAGAAGAGAAGAAAACAATGCAGGACAAGCTTGTTACTTATGGCCTGGAAAGAACAATATATAGATTGTCAATTTCAAAATATAAAGAGAGGTTCACGTTAAAGGGTGGTATATTTTTGTATGCATTGTTTGATGGAGAATATGCACGTGCAACAACAGATATTGATCTTTTGGCACAACGTCTTCCAAATGATGTGGAAGAAATGAAGATAATTTTCAAAGATATATTTTCTATTGAATGTGATGATGCGCTACAATTTGATTTGGACACGTTGACAGTAATTAGTATAACTGAGTTCAAGGAATATCATGGTGTAAATGTAGCTATCATGGGATATCTCGACAGAACGAAAGTTCCGGTATCAATAGATATCGGTTTTGGTGATGTGGTATATCCTGAACGTATGAAGATGGAATTTCCTGTTTTATTAGATATGGAAGTTCCTGAGATTTACGTTTATTCAATCTATTCCGTAATAGCAGAAAAGTTTGAGGCTTCTGTTTCTCTTGGACTTGTCAATGGTAGATATAAGGATTTCTATGATATATATGTTTTGGCAGACAGATATAATCTGGATGGTATGGAACTAAAGAATGCGATAGTAGAGACTTTTTCTCATCGTGGTACAGCGTTTGATGATATAGCATTATTCGAGGATGGGTTTACGGAGGATGCAACAAGGCTAGGAAGATGGAATTCGTTTGTAAAAAAGAAAAAAGCGTTGGTGAAAATTAGCTTTGAAGAAACTATGCAACTGCTAGAGACATTGTTGATACCGATTGTGGAAGCTATTAAAAATGATGAGAAGTTTGATCTTACTTGGAATAGGGATCAAAAGAGTTGGATGTAATTACATAAAAAAGTTGGATTAAATGGATCGGTATAAATATAAAAAAGTCTGAACGAAGATATAATATGAACCCATGGGCATTGATATGGACAAATGATTGTATAGTTATTAGATGTAGTGTAGAAACAAGAAAATCAAACCATTGATCTTATGGAAGCTACAGGGAGGTTTCACATGCGGATTGCTTTAGCACAAATGAAAAATATAGGAAATATGCAGGATAATCTGGACAAAAGCATAGAACAAATACGGGAGGCAGCCCAAAATAACGCGGATCTGATCTTGTTCCCGGAGGTTCAACTGACAGAATTCTTTTCACAATATGAAGGTAGAGATGCGTCAGAGTATCGTTTGACAATTGATTCGGAGGAGATCCAAAGACTTCAAAATGCCAGCAGGGAATGTTCGATCATGACCGTGCCTAATATCTATCTGGAAGAAAACGGAAAAGCCTATGATGCAAGCTTATTTATCGGGCGGGATGGTGAGATAAAAGGGATTCAGAAAATGGTTCATGTTGCGCAGGCGTATCAGTTTTATGAGCAGGATTATTATACACCTTCGGATGATGGATTTCAGGTGTTTGATACATGCTTTGGAAAAATAGGGATTGTTGTATGTTTTGACAGGCATTACCCGGAAAGTATCCGGACGGAAGCCCTTATGGGGTCGGATCTAATACTGATCCCTACTGTAAATACAAAGTCAGAGCCATCCGAGATGTTTGAATGGGAGTTAAGGGTTCAGGCATTTCAAAACAGGTTATGGTTGCCATGTGCAACAGGGTCGGGCGTGAGGGTGATATGGACTTTGCCGGGGAGTCGATCGTGGTGGATGCCAATGGAAATGTGATCGCAAAAGCAGGAGATCAGGAACAGATTTTGTATGCTGATATCGATCTGGCTGAATCCGGGAAGATCAGACGCAGCAGACCATATACGAGCCTTAGAAGAAATAAATGGTATTTATAGTAAAGGCTTTTTTAGATTAGAAACGCCGGATGTCTGCATTTCTGCAGGACACCCGGCGTTTGTTAGAATATACTTTATATCATATCAGATGAGCTTTCGTTTGTTGGAAACTATATCCAGTGCGTGATGGTAAAGAGACAGAATCAGTCATCTTCTTTGTTATTTGTCATTTGGGCGGAGATAGAGGACTGTACCATCGCTTTTGACAACTTGAATTACCCACCAATGGTAATAGTCACTATATGTAAAATTAGGATTGTCACAAATTACTTGCGGAATATAGAAGAATGCAGAACGTCCAATGGAAGTAACACTATCGGGAATGGTGATAGATGTCAGCCCACCGCAGCCGTCAAATGCAGCTTCTCCGATAGAAGTAACACTATCGGGAATGGTGATAGATGTCAGCCTGCGGCAGTAGAAGAATGCCATATCTCCAATGGAAGTAACGCTATCCGGAATGTCGATAGATGTTAGATTGTCGCAGGATTCGAATGCCATATCTCCAATGGAAGTAACGCTATCCGGAATGTCGATAGATGTTAGATTGTCGCAGGATTCGAATGCCATATCTCCAATGGAAGTAACGCTATCCGGAATGTCGATAGATGTCAGCCCGTCACAGAGGGAGAATGCAGAACGTCCAATGGAAGTAACACTATCGGGAATGGTGATAGATGTCAGTCCGTCACAGCCGTTGAATGCATAATCTCCGATGGTAGTAATGCTATTTGGGATATTCACGGAATAGGAATCTATGTTATCATTCACGTTGTATTGTAATAGGATATCATTTAAAATGACAAAGTCCTTGTCTTCGCAAAAATCATTCCACCATGGCGTGCCACCAAAGGTATAGCGATTGACCGATGTTATATTTTTAGGAAGTTTAACAGATGTCAGTCCTTTGCAGTTGCCGAATGCACTATCTCCAATGGAAGAAACGCTGTCTGGAATTGTGATAGATGTCAACCCTTCGCAGTCGTAAAATGCAGAACGTCCGATGGAGGTAACACTATCGGGAATGTTAATAGATGTCAGTCCTTTGCAGTATTCGAATGCACTATCTGCAATGGAAGTAATGTTATCTGGGATATTCACGGAATGGAAATCTGTGTTTTCGTTTGCGTTGCATTTCAATAGAATATCATCTAAAATAACAAGGTCCTTGCCTTCGCAAAAATCATTCCACCATGGTGTGTTATCAAAGGCTGAGCAAGTGACCGATTTTATATTTTTAGAAAGTTTAACAGATGTCAGTTTGTAACAGCAGGAAAATGCATAATCTCCGATAGAAGTAACACTATCAGGAATATTGATAGATGTCAGTTTGGAGCAGTCAGAGAATGTTCCCATTCCAATAGAAGTAACGCTATCTGGAATGTCGATAGATATTAGGTTGTCGCAGGATTCGAATGCATCATCTCCAATAGAAGTAACGCTATCTGGAATGTTGACAGATGTCAGTTTGTCGCAGTAGGAGAACGTAGAATTTTCAATAGAAGTAACGCTATCCGAAATGTTGATAGATGCCAGTCCGTGGCAGGCTTGGAATGCAGAACGTCCGATGGAAGTAACACTATCAGGAATGTTGATATATGTCAGTTTGTCGCAGTAATAGAATGCATCATCTTCAATTGTCGAAATGTTTTTAGAAACGACAAGTTCGCCAGATAAGTTTTTGTTACATTCACATATAGAATCAAGATTAGTGTCGGACGATCCCCAACCATCAATATCTCCATTACTTACCAACTGATCCCATGATTTAAGCAGCGTTGTATGATCCTCAGAGCTATACAGTCCAGGTGCACGCAGATCTACTGTGGGGTGCGTAGCGGCTGGGGTAGATTCTGGTACATTACTATTGTTTGGAGTAGAAGTATTATTTGGTAGACTGCTGTTAGTTGGAATATTTGTAGAGTCCGGTATACTGCTTTTAGTCGGAGCAGTTGTAGAGTCCGGTTTATTACTGTCAGTTGGAGCAGTTGCAGAGTCCGGGCTGTTGCTGCCTCCAGGAGTTGTCGCTGTTTCCGGTTTATCAGAGCTGCTTGGAGCAGTTGACACGGTTGAGTCTGCTTCCGGTGTATTTGTCACTTTATTGCCCGGAGCGATAGAAGCAGTTGTGTTTGCTCCGGGAGCCTTGGTGGCATTGCTACCTGGCGCAGTAGAAGCGGTCGAAATAGTATCAGCGATATTCTTGGTTTTTACTGTTACCTTACATTTCAAGGTGGTTTTTTGGGTTACTTTGGCTGAAGTGAATTTTACAGTTACTTTAATAACAGCTTTGCCGGTTTTTTTCGCAGTTACCTTGCCTTTTTTGGTAACAGCAGCGACCTTTTTATTGGTGCTTGTAAACTTCTGGCTGCGGATCTTTACTCCGGCAGACTTCTTTAATTTAAGTGTTTTAGAAGCCCCTGGCTTCAGGGTAAGTCTGGTTTTTGAAAGTGAGACCGACTTTTTGGCTGCCTGGGCGGCGGATGGATCTACGGACCCGCAGATAATCAGTGATGCGGCACACAGCCACGCGATTAGTTTCTTCTTCATTCGTTTTCTCCTTTCAGTGCGATAATGTAAAGTGATCGTACCATCATCAGAAGAAGGGAATAGAGATGGTACTTCTATGAAAATCCGGAATATAAGAAAAAGCCATGGTACACAAATAAAACCATCGCTTTTTTTAAAACTCTGGTTTCTCACCAATCTCCTCCGGCGTCAGGAAATAAAAGGCCGGAGGAGCTCCAGTGAGAAAACCAAGAACGAGGTGTTAGTATGCGTCCACACCAACACCTCGTCATTATCATATCTGAAAGGCACAGACGCTGTCTGACAGTACAAAAAACGCTTCAGATACAAAAGAGTGTTGTAAAACATCTCTGATTTTTGTATAATAAAGCTGTGTGTATCGCAGACATTGTCTGTATTGTGTGGTAGCCGATTTACCATACTTTGCCCACTGTTGTTGGCAGCAACGGTGGGTGGTACACCTGTTTAGTTCTTGAATTTTCTCGCCTATTATTTTAGCATATCTGTTTTCATTGTACAAGTACAAAAAAACATCAAAAGCAGGATATCCCATAATTTTCACCGGACAAGTAGTCATTGTTTTCATATTAGAGGATGGAAGAAAATTTTTCGCATATATTCTAAGCAATATCGTGTCACACACGGCAATTATTGAAATCTGCCAGTAAAGTATTTCAAAGAGACGGAAGGAGGCTTTGGAGCATATCAACATGCAGAAAATGGCTGTCTCACAAATGTGGGACAGTTTTTTTAATAGTGCACTCTTGTCGATTTATGGCAGTTTGCATTATTTTTTGAACAGGGGTCTATTTGCAATTCCAAACAAAAAACGCTATAATAAGAAGCTAAGGTTAAAATGAGAAGGAAAGCACAAAGGAGGAAACAACATGTCTCTATGGAAGGCGGTTTTACTTGGACTCATACAGGGATTGACAGAATTTTTACCGGTGAGCAGCTCCGGTCATCTGGTGCTGATCAAACAGCTTCTTCATGTGGATCTGGAGAGCGGTGGAATGTTTTTTGATGTCATGCTTCATTTTGGTACATTGCTTGCAATCTTTGTGGCATTCTGGAATGATATCAGTCATCTGATCCGGGAAGGCTTCCATATTTTAGGGGACAGTTTCTCAAATGTGGGGCGTTTTTTTCAAAATCTGACCGGAAAGCAGCGGCCATATCACAAGATTGTGAGGAGTTCCTATCGGAAATATGTCATGCTGGTGATCGTATCAACGATTCCTACCGGTATTATTGGTGTGGTTTTCAAGGATTATGTGGAGCAGGCCAACAGTATTGCACTGGTTCCGGCGTGCTGTCTTCTTGTGACGGCAGTTTTTCTGGTGATTGCAGATATGGCAGAGCCGGGAGACAAAAAGCCAAAGGACATTACTTATAAAGAGTCAGCTTTGGTTGGCGTGGCACAGGGGATCGCAACTCTGCCGGGAGTATCTCGATCCGGTACGACCATTACAGCATGTCTTTTGTGCGGGTTTGACAAGAAATTTGCAGTAAAGTATTCCTTCATCATGTCAATTCCGGCAGTGCTGGGGGCTGTGGTTCTGGAGGTCGGAGATCTGACAAGTCTGGCACTGACGCAGACAGATGTGCTTTATTGTGTGATCGCAATGCTGGTGGCTGCGGTGTCAGGATATCTTGCCATCCGGTTTATGATGGGACTTATCCGGGGAAAGCGTTTCAAGTATTTTGCAATTTATTGTGCGGTTGTGGGAGTGGCAGCGATGATTGCAATCATGCGGTAAATTTGATGGATTGATCAGATAGATTATAGGAATGAGGAAGAGTAATAGTATGGCGGCAGCAAAGAAATCAACAGGAAGAGCTTCCGGAACCAAAACAGGCTCCGGTACCGGAAGGAGAGGTAGTTCTTCGTCCCAAAGAGGGACCGGGACAGCAGGAAAATCCACTGCGAAGAGAAGCTCCACAGGGAATAAAAAGACTTCATCAGCAAAAAAACATAAAAGAACAGCCGAAGAAATTAATACATATAAGGATCAGCTTGCGTTTGAGACGGGCATTACGATTCTGGTTCTATCGATTATCAGTATCTTTTTATATCTGAGTTTTTTTGGATTATGCGGAAAGATCGGGATCATTCTTACCGGTTTTCATTTTGGACTGTTTGGCTGGATATCCTGGCTGATGCCGGCATTTGCAGTGATCGGATATATATTTGCGATCGTAAATTCAGGGGACAGACGTGTTCCGAGAAAGCTGATCAGTGCGGCGGCTTTTTTGTTGCTGCTGGGAGCTTTTACGGAGCTGATCTTCCGGCAGGAGATCCTGACAGAATATTTTACAAGCAATCATGTTCTTCACCATGATTATTTTCAATGCCTTTATATGTCATTGGAGGATGTAGCAAAGTATGGAAAAGGCAGCGGAGGCCTTGTGGGAAGGGGCATTGGAAATGCGCTGTCTTCTTTTCTCGGAAAAGGTGGTGCGGCAGCGGTGCTGTCAGGTCTGCTTCTTTTGAGTGCCTATATTTTTCATGGACTTGAGATGATGGCTTCCCTGCGCAAAAGAAATGCTTATAAAGAGCAGATGGAAGAGGAATATGACCGGTTTGTCAAGGAAGAGATTGAATACAGGGAACCATCTTACCGTGTGATCCCTAAAAGCAGACGGGCAGAGAGAACAAAGATCTCCGGAGCGGAGAACAGCCTGCAGGCGGTTGATCTGAAAGCGGCGGGGGAGCGTCTGGATGAACTGGAAGCGAAGGAGAAGGAACAGCAGATTGCGGCAAAACAGCAGAAAGAACAGTTGAAAAAACTGGAAAAACAAAAGAAAAAGGAACGGGCTGTGGCTGCAAAGGCATGGGAGGCTGCAAAGCCGGAAAATCAGGAGAAGCAGGATATCAGTATTCCTTCCGGTATGCAGGAGATCACCGCAGAAGAAAACATGTATCCTGATACAGATACTTCGCAGAAGAGTCCTGAGTTACAGAAGATGGCAGGAAAGGCGGAAACCTCAACGGCTGTGAAGCCGGAGCCTTTGGTAAAGGAGCCGGTATCGGAGGACAAACCAAAGGTTGATATCCCGATTTACCGGGAGGAAATGAATCATAAATTCCGTGGTTCGACTGAGCCTGCACAGGAGGAGCAGATTGCGCCTGAGGAGCCGGCATCTACAGCGTCAGAGGTTTCTTCTAACGTACCGGCATCTACAGCGTCAGAGGTTTCTTCCAACGTACCGGGAAGTGTACCGAGGAAGAAGTCTGCTCCAAAGAAACAGTCTTCTCACGGGCGGATCGGGGGAGACGATTATGTATCAAACTCCGATACGTTTAATGCATTAAATGACAGCAAGGTAGAAAATGAAACGATTCTATATCAGTTTCCACCGATCGACCTGCTCAGTCTGCCAACGAAGCAGGAGAGCAGTGGAGCCAGTGATAAGGATCTCAGGGAAACGGCCATGCGTTTAAAGGACACTTTGCAAAGCTTTAATGTAGAAGTGGAGATGGGAGCCGTAACCTGTGGCCCGACTGTTACCCGTTATGAGGTGCTTCCGGCACAGGGCGTACGTGTCAATAAGATCACCAATCTGGCGGATGACCTGAAGCTGAGCCTGGCGGCACCGAGCATTCGTATTGAGGCACCGATCCCGGGCAAGTCGGCAGTGGGTATTGAGGTGCCAAACGAGAAGCCAAGCTCCGTACATTTTAGAGAGCTTCTGGAGGGCGAAGCATTTGAAAAGGCGAAGAGCCCGGTGGCATTTGCCGTGGGGAAGGATATCGGAGGCAAGGTCATTGTGACGGATATTGCCAAAATGCCACATCTTCTGATCGCCGGAGCAACCGGTTCCGGTAAGTCTGTCTGTATCAATACGCTGATCATGAGCATTTTATATAAGTCAGATCCAAATGAAGTGAAGCTGATCATGATCGATCCGAAAGTAGTAGAGCTTAGCTGCTATAATGGGATTCCGCATCTGTACTGTCCGGTTGTGACAGATCCGAAGGAAGCGGCTGCTTCTTTGAACTGGGCGGTTCGGGAAATGATGGATCGTTACAATAAGTTTAAAGAACTGGGTGTCCGTAATATTGCCGGATATAATGAGAAGATCAAGTCGGTTGAAAACGCAGAAGCGGCAGGATATACCCATATGCCGCTGCTTGTGATCATCGTGGATGAGTTTGCAGATCTGATGATGGTTGCGTCCAAGGAAGTGGAGGATGCAGTATGCCGTCTGGCACAGCTTGCCAGAGCAGCCGGTATCCATCTGATCCTGGCGACCCAGAGGCCATCGGTCAATGTCATTACCGGTGTGATCAAGGCAAACATTCCGTCCCGTATTGCCTTTTCGGTATCCTCTGCCATTGATTCCAGAACAATTCTGGATAAGGGTGGTGCAGAAAAGCTTTTGGGAAAAGGAGATATGCTTTTCTTCCCGTCCGGTTATTCAGAGCCGGTGCGTCTGCAGGGTGCCTTCGTGTCGGATAAGGAAGTATCGGATGTGGTTGCATTCCTGTGTAATAACAATGAGACACCGGTATACAATGACAAAGTAACGGAAATCGTAGATATACCTGCTGGGACGGACAGTGCTTCAGAGGAAAAAAAGTCTGATGTGGATGAATATTTTGAGGATGCGGGACGTTTTGTCATTGATTCGGGAAGAGCTGCGGCAGGACAGCTGCAGCGGAAATTCTCCATTGGATTTAACAGAGCAGGGCGTATCATTGACCAGTTAAATAAAGCCGGGGTCGTTGGACCGGCAGTGGGGACAAAGCCGCGTCAGGTGCTGATGACCATGGAACAGTTTGAAGCGTATCTGGGATACGGAGACAGTACAGAGGGCATTGCAGCGTCTGAAGATGAATTTGCACTGGCGCAGGAATTTGCAGATCAGGAGGAGGCTTATCATGCAGAATAATGATAAGAAGAATGGGTATAAGGGTCTGCTGGTGACCAATGCATTTCTCCGGACCGGAAAGTTTGTGGAGCATTATGAATGGCTGCGGAAAGCAGCACTTCGACGGGGAATGACGCTGGACATTATAGAAAATGCGGAGAGACTTCTCTTGATCGGGGAGGAGCCAACGTGGCTGGAAGATTATGATTTTGTGATCTATTGGGACAAGGATATTCCCTATGGAAAATGTCTGTCCATGTTTGCGGACAGATATCAGATTCCGGTTTTGAATCCGGTGGAGTCTGTGGGCGTCTGTGACGATAAATGCGAGACATATTTACGTCTTGCCGCATGGAACGCAGCACATCCAAAAGAAAAAATCCGGTTGTTGCCGACGATCCAGGCTCCTATGACCTATACAAATATCGGATATACAAAGTCCGATTTTTTGGACAATGTGGAGGAGCGTCTTGGATATCCTATGATCGTCAAGGAATGCTTTGGTTCTTTTGGCATGCAGGTATATATGGCTCCGGATCGGAAGATGCTGGAGCGGCTTACGGAAAAGCTGGCAGGAAAGCCGTTTTTATATCAGAAATATCACAGGTACAGCAGCGGCCGGGATGTGCGCCTGCAGGTGGTGGGTGACGAGGTGGTGGCTGCCATGGAACGTTACTCGGAAAACGGAGATTTTCGTGCCAATATTACCAACGGTGGCAGTATGAAGCCATATACACCATCAAAGGAAGAAAGTGATCTGGCGGTTTTGACGTCTCAAGTTCTTGGACTTGATTTTTGTGGTGTGGATCTGTTGTTTAACGAGGAGAGCGGCAAGGCGGATATTGTATGTGAGGTCAATTCCAATGCACATTTCAAAAATATCCATACCTGTACCGGGGTCAATGTGGCAGAAAAGATAATGGGATACATTTATAATAAGTTAAACAACCATGATGACCCGGCGGACAAGGCGGTGCTCCCATGAAAAAAGCATATTTGATCTACGAGGACAAGGAAGCACAGAAAAATCATGGATTTATCGAAATGTTTCAACAGGCAGGAAAAGAAAAAGGCATTGATTTTTCTTTTGTATCAACAAAAGATTATCAAAAATTTTCCGAAATAACAAATCCTGATCTTGTATTAAACCGGACAAGAGATCCGCAGGTGAGCCGCTGGTATGAAGAGAGGAACATTCCGGTATATCATAACAGCCGTCTTGTGGAGCTTGCAAATCATAAGTATAAAATGATGGCATATTTTCAGGAGCATTTACCGAAGGAGATCTTAAAAGAAAAGTGGTGCCCGGCAACGGTTTTTCTGACGGATCCGGCACAAATGGGAAACATAAGTAACAGCAACATAGAAAATGCAGAAATAATGAAATGCTTCCCGGATCATATTGGTTCTATTACATCGGAGAAACTGCGGCATGGCGTGATCAAATCCGTATCCGGTCATGGAGGAAGCGAAGTTTTTCTGGTGGGAGATCAGAATAACTGGAGAGGTGTTCTGGCGGATCGGGAAGTGGTGATCCAGGAAAAGATTGAATGCCATAGCAGAGATCTGCGGGTCTATGTGCTGGCTGGGGAGATTTATTGTGCCATGCTCCGGGAAGGAAAAAAGGATTTCCGGTCAAACTTTTCTCTCGGAGGAAGTGTCCGTGAAATGGGACTCACTATGGTGCAGAGAGAATATATTGACTGCTTTATCAAGTGTCTGCCGGATCATTTTGCGGGGATGTACAGCATTGATTTTCTGCCGTTACCGGATGGCAGGCTGATCTTTGATGAGGTGGAGGAAATGGTGGGGTGCCGTATGCTTTATCAGTATACGGAGCATGATATTGTGAGGGACTACGTTACATATCTCTCTGGAAAGTGTTGATTGTGTTTTGTGGGGAGAGTGTGATATAATGAACCCTAAAGGGTTCATATTAGGAGTTTCTTCGAAACTCCGTCATGCGCAGAAATCGTGCGCTGATATGTGATATAATGTACGCGAAGGCAAAAGCGGAGCTTTTGCCGAAGTGTTGCGAATTTGTGATGTTATATGAATATACGAATGGAGGACTAACATGAAGACTGATATTGAAATTGCACAGGAAGCAGTGATGAAACCGATTCAGGATGTGGCAGCACAGCTTGATATTCCGGCTGATGAGCTTGAGTTTTACGGAAAGTATAAGGCAAAGCTTTCGGATGAACTGTGGGACCGCGTGAAGGATAAGCCGGACGGCAAGCTGATCCTGGTGACTGCAATTAATCCGACTCCGGCAGGAGAGGGAAAGACAACGACGACGGTTGGCCTCGGTCAGGCATTTGCAAAGCTTGGCAAGAAGGCTGTGATCGCTCTTCGTGAGCCATCCCTGGGACCTTGCTTTGGTATTAAGGGTGGTGCAGCCGGCGGTGGCTATGCCCAGGTGGTGCCAATGGAGGATCTGAATCTTCATTTTACCGGCGATTTCCATGCCATCACATCAGCCAATAATCTTCTGGCTGCGATGTTAGACAACCATATCAAACAGGGCAATGCATTAAATATTGATACAAACCAGATCGTATGGAAGAGATGTATGGATATGAATGACCGCGTACTCCGTAACATCGTCGTTGGTCTGGGCCGACCGGTAGACGGTGTGGTTCGTGAGGATCATTTTATTATATCGGTTGCTTCAGAGATCATGGCAATCCTCTGTCTGGCAGACAATATGAAGGATCTGAAGGAAAGACTGGGACGCATTATCGTTGCATACAATTATGATGGGGAGCCTGTATTTGCGAAGGATATTCATGCGGTTGGATCTATGGCTGCACTGTTAAAGGATGCGATCAAGCCAAACATCATCCAGACGGTGGAGAATACACCAGCTCTGGTTCATGGAGGCCCATTTGCCAATATCGCCCATGGCTGCAACAGCGTGCGTGCTACCAGAACAGGTCTGAAGATTGCAGATTACTGCATTACCGAGGCCGGCTTTGGCGCGGATCTGGGAGCAGAGAAGTTTATGGACATTAAGTGCCGTATGGCAGGGCTTAAGCCGGACGCTGTCGTTCTGGTAGCCACTGTCCGTGCATTGAAATACAACGGCGGTGTTGCTAAGGAGGATCTGGGAGCAGAGAATCTGGAGGCATTAAAGAAAGGAATTGCCAATCTGGAAAAGCATATCGAGAATGTATCAAAATTTGGTGTGCCATGTGTTGTAACATTAAACCGTTTTGTATCCGATACCGATGCCGAGCTGGCATTTGTCAAGGAGTTCTGCGAGGAACGCGGTTGTGATTTCGCTTTGTCTGAGGTATGGGAAAACGGCGGTGAGGGCGGTATCGCTCTGGCAGAGAAGGTGTTAAATACTCTGGAGAACAAAGAAAGCCACTATGCTCCTCTGTATCAGGCGGAGCAGCCGATCAAGGACAAGATTGAGACGATCGCAAAGGAAATCTACGGAGCAGGAAGCGTCAGCTATGCACCTGCCGCATCACAGGCAATCGCACGTCTGGAGAAGCTTGGTTATGGTGATCTGCCGGTATGTATGGCAAAGAATCAGTATTCCCTGTCGGATGATCCAAAGCTGCTTGGCTGTCCAAAGGATTTCCCAATCAATATCCGTGAGGTATATGTATCTGCCGGTGCAGGCTTTGTGGTAGCGATCACCGGTACGGTCATGACCATGCCGGGACTTCCGAAGCATCCGGCTGCTGAGGTGATAGATGTCAATGAGGACGGTGTGATCACAGGTCTTTTCTAGGAGCATCCGGATACCACAGACATTTTGGAGATGATCCATCTAATAATATAAATCTGGTACCATAAAAAATATAAAAACTGGCAGTTTTCATACTGTCAGTTTTTATTTATGATATAGGAGATCTTGAATAAGAAATATAAATGAAAGAAGGAATTAATTATGACAAAAGAGACAACAGCAGCAGGAATGAATGCTGCAGAGACAGAAACTTCACGCAGCAAGACCATTGAGATTACAATGGCAGCATTATTTATCGCATTGACTTATGTGGCAACGGCATTTATTAATGTACGGATTCCGTTTCTGGCAGCCAATGGTGGTCTGATCCATCTGGGAAATATCCCTCTTTTTGTAGCGGCAGCAATTTATGGCAGGAGAACCGGTGCACTGGCGGGTGCTTTCGGTATGGGATTGTTTGATCTGACCTCCGGATGGGTTTCATGGGCTCCATTTACCTTTGTGATCTGTGGCCTGATCGGTTTTGCATTTGCTGCAGTGGCAGGCAAAAAGGCTGGAAAGGTGCGTTTGATCCTGGCTGTTTTTGTGGCAGCGGCTATTAAGGTTGTCGGTTATTATATTGCTGAGATCATTCTATACGGAAGCTTTGTGGCACCGGTTACATCAATTCCTGGTAATCTGGTGCAGATCTTTGTTGCAGGACTGATCGCAGTTCCTGTGATCCTGGTATTACAGAAGGTACTCCATAATTAATTAAGAAGGGTGATCTTATGAAAACATTAGAAAATACTTCCATCAAAATAATGACTCCGGGACCGACACAGGTGGCAGACAGTGTGTATCATGCCAGAAGCCTGCGGACTACTAATCCGGATCTGGATCCGGCATTTTATGATTTCTACCGGGACACATGCCGTCTGTTTGGGCGTCTGATCCATACGGAAAATGAATGCTTTATTCTGGGAGGAGAGGGAATCCTGGGACTGGAGGCAGCCTGTGCTTCTCTGACGGAGCCGGAAGACCGTGTCCTTGTGATCGACAATGGAATCTTTGGAAAAGGTTTTGCTGATTTTGTGACTATGTATCAGGGAGATCCGGTAACATGGTCTCTGGATTATCACAATCCGTTGTCGCCGGAGACGCTTCGGGATTATCTGGAGAAGGATCATGATTTTAAATATGCAACGCTTGTACACAGTGATACGCCAAGCGGTCTGTTAAATCCGGTAGAAAAGTTGTGTCCGGTTCTGAAAGAATATGGCATTCTGACTGTGGTGGATTCGGTGACAGGAATGTTTGCGGATGAGTTGGATGTCGATGCAGCTCAGATCGATATTGTCTGCGGCGGATCCCAGAAAGCATTGTCTGCACCACCGGGACTTACTATGGTAGCTGTCAGTGAGGATGCATTCGCAGCTATGCATGAGAGAAAGACACCGATCCGGTCGTTTTATGCGAATCTTCTCACCTTTGAGAATTATTATAAGGATCAGTGGTTCCCTTATACCATGCCGGTCAGTGACATTATGGGACTGAGACAGGCTTTGGAAAATGTGGCGGCAGATCCGGAGCATCTGGATCGCCATGCAAAGATTGCGGCAGCAACCAGAAAGGCATTGACAGAAGCAGGACTTACGTTGTATCTTGAAAGTGGCTTTGCATCCTCTGTTACGGTATTTAATGTGCCGGAGGGAATGAAAGCACAGGATATTTTGAATACAATGGTAGAAAAGCACCATATTATGATCGCAGGCTGCTTTGACGTGCTTGCGGGTAAGGTGATCCGTATTGGTCATATGGGCAATAATGCCAATGAGGCGGATATGACAGAGACATTGAGGGCTTTGGCACAGACGCTGCAGGAACTGGGCTTTGATGTGAAAGCAGACCCGGCGGAAAGCTTTCAGACATATATGAAGTAAGATGATAGGTGTTGACCATGGGAAGGGTTAGGTCGTATATATGAAACAGTTGAAGGAAGATCTGAAAAACCAGACATTTCATCCGGTATATCTTCTGTATGGAGAGGAAGACTATCTGAAAAGAATGTACCGTGACAGACTGAAAAAGGCAGTACTGGGTGATGGGGATGAGATGAACTATTCCTATTTCGAGGGAAAGGATATTGATTTTCCGACGCTGCGGGAAGCGGCCGATACCCTTCCTTTTTTCAGTGACTACCGCATTATCATTGTGGAAAACAGCCGTTGGTTTAAAAATGCATCTGAGCTGGCAGATTATCTTCCGGCGATGCCTGATACTACCGTGATGGTCTTTGTAGAGAAAGAAGTGGATAAACGAAATAAGCTTTACAAATATGTCAATAAAAACGGTCTTGCGGTGGAAATGACTACGATGACTGAGAAGGAATTAAAGACCTGGGTTGCCGTTTTGTTAAAACAAAATGGAAGAAAGATGCGGGAAAGTACCGCTGCTTACCTGTTGGAACAGGTCGATAATTCCATGACCAATATCAAAAACGAGCTGGATAAGCTGATTTCCTACACAGAGGGACGTGAGGAGATCACGGAGAAGGATATTGATGAAGTATGCAGTGTCCAGGTTACAGGGAGGATCTTTCAGATGATGGATGCAGTGGCGTCCGGTAATCAGGGAGAAACTCTGCGTTTATATCATGATCTGCTGACTCTGCGGGAGAATCCCATGTCTATTCTGTATCTTTTGACGAGACATTTCAATCTGCTTCTTCAGGTCAAGGGGATGGTGGGAAAGTATGACCGTTCGGAAATGGCCAAAAAAGCGGGAGTTCCCCCTTTTGCCGTGGGAAAATATCAGGCACAGTGTCGTAGATTTTCAGGACAAAGGCTTCGGAACATGCTGGAAGCCTGTATTGATACGGAATATCAGTTTAAACGGGGGAGTATTGGAGACCAGCTTGGAGTGGAACTTTTGCTGATCTCTTTTGCGGAATCATAAACTATTAAAAAATAAGTCAAAAAATTGGATAAAAATTTAAAAATAGTTGTTGACAATCTGTTATAAAGATGATAATATACTAATCGTGCTTGCGGGAACAACCTGCAAGACGAAATGCGGAAGTGCTGGAATTGGCAGACAGGCTAGATTCAGGTTCTAGTTCGGATTTCCGAGTGAGGGTTCAAGTCCCTTCTTCCGCATTCAATATTTTGTTTATGAGAAACCTTGATAATGACAGGTTTCTTTTTTTGTCTAACAGGAAATGACTGCCGGTTCTTCATAAAATTGTGTAATTTATGAGTTTTGTGTGAAATCGGAATAATTTCTTGACTTCTCTTATATTTTCGGTAGAATAGAAAGTAGCGTTTTATTTTTGAACGTGATAATTACTGAGTGGAGGAGTAAACATGAATTCATCAAAAAAAATCATGAACAGGCAGACGGGCGAAAAGGAAAAGACAACTACCCCTGTATCTGCAGCAAAAGGAGATAAGAAGTTGTCCGATGGCGGCTTCAGCGATACCAAGAAGATTGTGATCGGTGCGATCTGTGCCATTATCGTTCTGGTACTTTGTATTGGAGTTGGTATCCAGCAGTTTAAGCCAAAGGTTGTATTAAAGATCAATAATACCAAGCTGACAATGGATGATATGATGTATCCGATCTATGAACGTGAGAGTGCATATCTGGCATATGATGAGATGTATCAGATGTACACCGGAAAGTCTATCTGGGAAAATAATTACATGGGAAGCGACAGAAATGTAGATTCCTCTGCAACAAATGCAACCGGCATCAAGCAGGAGGTCATTGATACCGAGACAGAGTATGAGATCCTGTATCAGGAGGCAAAGAAAGCAGGATATAAGTTAAGTGCGGATGATAAAAAGGAAGTACAGGATGAAGTTAAAAAGTCATTAAAGGGTCTTTCCTTTACCCAGAAGCTTCGCCTGAATATTTCCAAAAGTAAGCTGACAAAGCGTTTTGAGCTTCGCAAGCTGGCAGACAATTACAAGAAGGCAGAAACAAAGGAGCTGGACAAGACGGTTGACGAAAAGGCAGCTATCAAGGATATATCCAAAAAGGATTACAGAGAATACAAGATCCAGTGTTATGCATTTTCTACATCAACTACAGATTCCGATGGAAATACCAAGAAGCTTTCTGATAGCGAGAAGAGTAAGCTGGAAAAAGAACTTCAGGATTTATATAAGAAATCTTCTGATGCGAAGGACTTTTCCAAGCTTCTGGGAGATGACAGTAAGTCTGATGTTAAATTCTCCGATACAAGCTTTACCGAAAAGGATGGCTGGAGCATGGTAACGGACAAAAAGCTTCTCAAGCAGATCAAGGCAATGAAAAAGAATGAGATTTCTAAAATCATTGAGGATAAAAATACCGGATATGTTCTTTTTGTGAAGATGGTTGATAACAATTCACAGGACAGCTATAAGAAGGCATGTGATTCTGCAGTTGAATCTGCACAGAATGATGCCTATGATAAGTGGTATCAGGGAATTCTTGAGAACTACAAGGTAACAACAAATTCTGATGTCTGGGATGATGTTAAGATTGGTTCCGTGACAACGGATATTGTTACTGCAGCAGACCTTGAGAAGATGAAGGATGATTCTTCCGATGCATCTTCTGGAAAGTAATATATAACAATAATGGTGTAAGGGTCAAAATGCTTCCTGGCTCTTACATCATATCATTTCATTAGTATGTTGCTGATCACAAACAGGAGGAAAAAATGGGACAGGTAAAAAGAATTTACGTGGAGAAAAAAGCTCCTTATGCAGTTCGGGCAAAAGAACTGAAGGAGGAAGTAAGACAGTATCTTGGCATTACCGCTTTGCGTAACGTGAGGGTTTTGATACGTTATGACGTGGAAAATCTTAGCGATGCCACATATCAGCAGGCATTGATGACGGTATTTTCAGAGCCGCCTGTAGATGATTATTATGAGGAGACCTTTGAGATGGATCCGGATGCATTCTGCTTTTCCGTAGAATATCTTCCGGGACAGTTTGATCAGAGAGCAGATTCCGCAGAACAGTGTGTAAAGCTTTTAAATGAGAAAGAGGATCCGGTGATCCGTTCTGCAACAACGTATGTTTTTGAGGGAGAGATCAGCGGAGAAGACCGTACAAGGATCAAGGAGTACTGTATCAATCCGGTAGATTCCAGGGAAACTGACGAACAGAAACCGGATACACTGGTTCAGAAGTTTGACGAGCCGGCAGATGTAGCTGTCTTTGACGGATTCCAGAGTATGCCGGAGGCAGAATTGAAGGAGCTTTATGCTTCCCTGAATCTGGCGATGACCTTTAAGGATTTCCTGCATATCCAGAAGTATTTTGCAGGAGAGGAGAAGCGTGATCCGTCTGTGACAGAGATCCGTGTACTGGATACATACTGGTCCGATCACTGCCGTCACACCACATTCCTCACCGAGTTAAAGAATGTTACCTTTGATGATGGTTATTATAAGAAACCGATTGAGAATACATATCAGGAGTATTATGCCGCTCATAAGGAAATGTTTGCAGGCAGAGATGATAAATTTGTTTCTCTAATGGATATTGCGCTTCTGGCAATGCGTCAGTTAAAGAAAGCCGGCAAGCTGGATGATATGGAAGAGTCTGATGAGATCAATGCCTGCTCCATCGTGGTTCCTGTTGAGATTGACGGAAAGGAAGAGGAGTGGCTTGTATTCTTTAAGAACGAGACACACAATCATCCGACCGAGATCGAGCCGTTTGGTGGTGCTGCTACCTGTCTTGGTGGTGCGATCCGTGATCCGTTGTCAGGCAGAGGTTATGTGTATCAGGCAATGCGTGTAACTGGTGCGGCTGATCCGACGGTTTCCATGAAGGATACTCTTCCGGGTAAGCTGCCACAGCGTAAGATCACTACAGGTGCTGCTCATGGATACAGCTCTTATGGTAACCAGATCGGTCTTGCGACCGGACTGGTCAATGAGGTTTATCATCCAAACTATGTAGCGAAGCGTATGGAGATCGGTGCTGTGATGGGTGCTGCTCCGAGACGCAATGTCATTCGTGAAAACAGTGATCCGGGAGATATTATCATTCTTCTGGGTGGTCGTACCGGACGAGATGGTATCGGTGGTGCTACAGGATCTTCTAAGGCACATACCACAAAGTCGATTGATGTCTGTGGTGCAGAGGTTCAGAAGGGTAATGCTCCGACAGAGCGAAAGATCCAGCGTCTGTTCCGCCGCCAGGAGGTCAGCTCTATTATTAAGAAGTGTAACGATTTCGGTGCCGGCGGTGTGTCTGTTGCCATCGGTGAGCTGGCAGATGGTCTGGAGGTTAATCTGGACAAGGTGCCAAAGAAATATGCCGGACTGGACGGCACAGAGCTTGCGATTTCTGAGTCTCAGGAGCGTATGGCTGTTGTTGTTGCCAAGTCCGATGTGGATAAAATGCTTGCTTTTGCGGCAGAGGAAAATTTAGAGGCTGTTGTTGTGGCTGAGGTTACAGAAAGCCCGCGTCTTGTACTGAAGTGGAGAGGCAAGACGATCGTAGATATCTCCAGAGCGTTCCTTGATACCAATGGTGCTCATCAGGAGACCGATGTCGAAGTGACGATGCCGGATCATGACAAAAACTACTTCCGGGAAAAGAAGGATACAAGAGATCTGAAGCGTGCATGGTTAGATACCCTGCGTGACTTGAATGTCTGCTCCCAGAAGGGACTTGTGGAGATGTTTGACAGCTCCATCGGTGCCTCTACCGTAACGATGCCTTATGGCGGAAAGACACAGCATACACCGATCCAGACCATGATCGCAAAGCTTCCTGTCCTGGAGGGCAAATGCGATACCGTTACGATGATGAGCTATGGCATGGATCCATATCTGACAAGCTGGAGCCCTTATCATGGAGCTGTTTATGCTGTGATCTCATCTGTAGCCAAGATTGTCGCTTCCGGTGGAGATTATAGCAAGATACGTTTTACATTCCAGGAGTATTTCAGACGTCTCGGAACAGATCCGAAGCGTTGGGGTGAGCCTATGGCAGCTCTCTTGGGTGCTTATGATGCGCAGATGAAGCTGGGACTTCCATCTATCGGTGGAAAGGACAGTATGTCCGGTTCCTTTAATGATATTGATGTACCGCCAACATTATGCTCCTTTGCAGTTGACGTGGCGACTTTGCGGGATGTTGTCAGTCCGGAGCTGAAAAAGGCAGGCAATGTTCTTGTGAAGTTTGATATCGAGAAGGATGAGTTTGATCTTCCGGTATATTCTCAGTTAATGAGTCTCTATGCAGACATTACAAAGTTGATCCATGAGAAGAAGATTGCTTCTGCATATGCCGTTGGCTTTGGCGGTATCTGCGAGGCTGTCAGCAAAATGGCATTTGGTAACGAGTTTGGTGTCACATTAAATGATCAGCTTTCCATTGATGAGTTGTTTGCAAAGGATTACGGTTCCATTATCGTTGAGATGGATCCGGAGGACTATGCAGCATGTAAGCTTACCGGCAAAGAGATCGGTACTGTCACGGAGCAGCCGAACTTTGTAGCAGGTACGACATCTATTTCCATGAAGGAAGCATATGAGGCATGGACAGGACGTCTGGAGGAAGTATTCCCGACCAGATCCGGTGTAGAGCAGAAGCCTCTGGAGGATACCCTGTTTGATGCAAAACAGGTTTATACCGCACAGAGAAAGCTGGCAAGGCCAAAGGTATTTATTCCTGTATTTCCTGGTACAAACTGCGAGTATGATACCACAAAAGCATTTGAGCAGGCGGGAGCAGAGGTAGAGACAATTGTATTTAAGAATATGACAGAGGGACAGATTGTAGAGTCTGTCAATGCCTTTGAAAAAGCCATCCGTGAGAGTCAGATCCTGATGTTCTCCGGCGGATTCAGTGCAGGTGATGAGCCGGACGGTTCTGCGAAGTTTATTGCGTCCATTTTCAGAAATCCAAAGATCATGGATGCGGTTCATGATCTGCTGCAGCAGAGAGACGGCCTCGCTCTTGGTATCTGTAACGGATTCCAGGCGCTGATCAAGCTGGGACTTGTGCCATACGGTGAGATCAAGCCACAGACAGCGGGAGCACCGACTTTGACAACCAACAGTATTGGACGTCATATTTCCAAGTCTGTTTACACAAAGGTGGTAACCAACAAGTCTCCATGGCTGATGCGTGCAGAGCTTGGTGGTGTTTATGCGATCCCGGCTTCTCACGGTGAAGGTCGTTTCGTTGCACCGGAGAATGTGATCAGGGAACTCTTTGCCAATGGACAGGTAGCAACACGTTACGTGGATCTGCAGGGCAATCCAACTATGGACGAGGAATTCAATCCAAATGGCTCGTATGCGGCTATTGAGGGTATTACAAGCCCGGATGGAAGAGTTCTGGGTAAGATGGCTCACTCCGAGCGTATTGGTGACGGTGTGGCTGTCAATATTTATGGCAATCAGAACCAGCATATCTTTGAATCCGGTGTATCTTATTTTAAGTAAAATGATGGGAAAATCGGAGAAGATTTTGTGTTAGAAAAATAAATATAAAAAAAATAAAAAAAGTGGTTGACAAATCACACGCTTTCCGATAGAATACTACTTGTGCTTGAGACAAGCAGTTGTCGGAAAGCGAAATGCACGAGTGGCTCAGTGGTGGAGTATCGCCTTGCCAAGGCGAGGGTCGCGGGTTCGAATCCCGTCTCGTGCTTTTTTTGTACCCAAAAACAGGATGCCGTGGTTCGTGTTTATAGAAGTTTTATAAATATTTTTATTTTAATTCATTGCATTTTCTCTGTTTGCTAGTATGATTAAATTAAGAAATAATTATAGTGATTTATGGATTTGGAGGTGCCGTATGCGGGATTGGTTTCGCCGGTTTATGCAGGGTCGTTATGGAGTAGACCACTTTTCTCATTTTTTGGTGATATTAGCGTTTCTATTAATGTTTATTCAGTTGTTTATACATTATGATGTACTCCGGCTGATCATTAGTGCTCTGGTTATGATCATTTTGATCTTTTCCTACTACAGGACATTTTCCAGAAATCATTATCAGAGATACAAGGAAAATGAATGGTACTTACGATATCACAACCGTGTGAAGTATTTCTTTAGCAGAGAGCGGAATAATATGCAGCAGAGAAAGACGCACAAGATCTTCCGCTGCCCGAACTGCGGACAGAGTATCCGTGTCCCGAAGGGAAAAGGAAAGATTGCGATCACCTGTCCGATGTGCAAGACGGAATTTATCAAAAAGAGCTAAAGGATGATTTCATGTTTGGGTATGTTATTCCGAATAAGGAAGAATTAAAGGTCAGGGAGCTGGAGGAGTATCAGGGCTGGTATTGCGGTCTCTGCCGGAGGCTGCAAAATGAGTATGGATTTTCCGGCAGATTATCGTTAAACTATGATATGACGTTTCTGGCGATGGTATTATCTTCCTTATATGATGCAGAACAAATGACCACATATGGAGGCTGTGTGGTACATCCTTTTCACAAAAGGAATAAAATCGACACGGTTTATGTATCTTATGCCGCATCCATGAATATTCTTTTGACATATTATAAATGTCTGGATGACTGGCAGGATGACCGGAATTTGATACGGGGCGCGTATGGTACAGTGCTGCATCTGGCAGAAAGGCGGGTTTCAAAGCAGTATCCGGAGCAGGCGGAGGTCATACAGCAGTGTCTTAAGGAACTAAAGCAGGCAGAGCTTCGCCGGGAGGCATCTCTGGATCTTGTTTCCGGGATCTTTGGCAGGATATGCGGGGCATTATTTGCACCGGAGAAGGATATCTGGTATCAGGATCTGTATCATATGGGATTTTATCTGGGAAAATACATTTACCTGCTGGATGCCTGGGATGATCTGGAGGAGGATTTCCGTAAGGGGAGCTATAATCCGTTTCTGGCGGTGGACAGACAGATACAGGATATCGGAGTGGAAAAGGGCAGCCGGAAAGAATACGTCCGGCAGGTTCTTACAGAAATGATATCAAGAGCCTGTTATCACTTTGAGAGACTTCCGGTGGTAGATAATGTAGAGATTTTACGTAATATACTATATTCCGGGGTCTGGATGAAATTTGATCCCGGGAAAAGCAGAACGGATAAAAAGGAATGGAGAGAGGAAGGATGATCGATCCGTATCAGGTTTTAGGTGTTCCACGGAGTGCCTCGGACAGCGAGATAAAAAAAGCATATCGGACGCTGAGCCGGAAATATCATCCGGATGCCAATATCAATAATCCTCATAAGGACGAAGCGGAGGAGAAGTTTAAAGAGTTGCAGCAGGCGTATCAGCAGATCATTAATGAGAGAGAACATGGTGGCTCCGGGAGTGGCAGCTATTATGGTGCCGGTAGTTCCGGTTACGGAGGGTTTCAGGGATTTAACGGAGGCTTCCGGACGGAGGGACAGAGTGAAGAGTATGTGATGCATTTAAAATCTGCTGCAACATATATTCAGAATCATTACTATAATGATGCGATCAATGTACTGAATCAGATGCAGGAAAGAACCGGGCAGTGGTATTATCTCAGTGCCGTAGCCAATATGGGACTGGGAAACAATCTGATGGCACTGGAGTATGCGAGACAGGCGGTGATGCAGGAGCCTTATAACCAGCAGTATCAGCAGCTGGTAAGGATTCTGGAGTCGGGAGGCACATGGTATCAGGGGATGCAGCGGAATTACCAGCCGGCTTCCGGATGCAGCTCGGATCTTTGTATGTATCTTTGTATCGGCGATATGTTCTGTAATCTTTGTTTTGGCAGAGGATATTACTGCTGATAAAGTGCTATACAAAGGACAAATTTGTGTCTTTAGACCCTGATTTGCAGGCTGAGAAAGGAATGTAGGATTCATATGAGGGAAATGCGTTTTAAAATGGAACGTCCCGGTCTGGTCAAGGCCGGAGACGCAGTCAATGTTACAGAAAAGAAAACAGCGTTAAACTATAGTTATATTATTAACCCGGCAGTGGCTATGTCCGGTTGTTATAAGCTGCCACAGCGTCTGAAAACTCTGGATGGTGTGGTGAAGGATGTAGAGAAAACGGAGCGGGGCTATTATGTGATCGTAGAGTTTGACGAGGATCCGATAGTAGATTAAAGGAGGAATGCAGAGAGATGATTACATTTGAGAGAACATCTGTGATGAACATGGAAAATGCTATGCGTGGTGCCAGAAATCCATTAAACAGCTGGGCGAGAGGTGACAGCTATGTCAATGATAAGGGAGAATTCATTTTTGGGGAAAATGACCTGCAGCTGGCCAAAAGATTATGTCAGGCAGGGAATGACCACCGCAAATTTATCCGCCAGATCTTTATTACGGTAGATATTACCGCACCAATTTACTGGTGGAAAGAGTATGACACTTATAAGGTTGGTACGGTAGCCAATTCCACAAGCACTATGCATAAGATCCACAGCAAGCCTTTTGAAAGAGCAGATTTTAGTATGGATCATATGGTGCCGGAGGCAGAGGCACAGATGGATCAGATGATCGATTGTCTGGAGCAGATCCGTTTAAAATATATGGAGACAAAGGATAAGGCTCTCTGGTACAGCATGATCCAGCTTTTGCCGGAAAGCTATCACCAGATGAGGACATGCACTATGTCCTATGAAAATGCGATCGCTATGTACCGTGCCCGTCATGGTCACAAGCTGCAGGAATGGCATACCTTCTGTAACTGGGTTTGTGAGCTTCCGTATTTTCAGGAGCTTTTCCCAGAGGTGGTAGAGGTATAATAAAAATAAATCGCAGGATATAATGAGCCCTAAAGGGCTCATATTAGGAGTTTCTCCGAAACTCAGTCATGCGCAGAAATCATGCGCTATATACAAATCTATGATAAGATATATCCGGCTGCGTAGAAAGGACAAAAATATGTTAGAGGTAGGATTAAAGGGTCATCAGGAGATGACAGTAACAGATCAGTTTACAGCAAAAACCATGGGAAGCGGTGTGATGGATGTATTCGCAACACCGGCAATGCTTGCTTTGATGGAAAAGACTGCATTTATGAGTGTAGCAGATCACCTGAATGAAGGCTGTGGCACTGTGGGAACCCGTGTGGAGATTGAACATGTAGCATCTTCTCCGATCGGCATGAAGATCACATGTGACAGTGAATTGACCGCTATCGAGGGACGTAAGCTTGTATTTAAGGTGGAGGCGTATGATTCCAAGGGGCTGATCGGTAAGGGAACTCATGAGAGATTTATTATTGAAAGTGAGAAGTTCCAGGAGAAGACAAACCGTAAGCTGGAGCAGTAAGCGGCAGGTCAGAAGCGGTGAAAACTGTTTAGGTTAGGAAATTCAAAAAGAATTCTTATTTTAAAAACAAGATTTTACGACAGGAAAATAGAAAAAAACAAATAAAAAGCAAATAAAAATAAAACAGAGGTATCCGCTGAAATGGACGCCTCTGTTTTATCTTGTTTAAGATATCAAATGTTATGCTTTGTTTTGATAAGAAAAACGATGATTATCGTTTGTTGCTGTTTCTCCAGATATGAAGCTTGTCTGCTTCCGCAATCAGCTGGTCGCGGAAATTAGGATGTGCCACAGAGATCAGAGCCTCAGCCTTCTGCCAGGTTGATAAGCCCTTGAGATTTACGATACCGTACTCAGTAACAAAATAATGAATATTGGCTCTGGTGTCGGTAACAATGGAACCATTGTCAAGGGTTGGCTTGATACGTGATGTTACAGTACCGTCCTTTGCCTTGAAGGTAGAAGACATACAGATAAAGCTCTTACCGCCATTGGAGAGATAAGCACCCAGTACAAAGTCGAGCTGTCCGCCTGCACCGCTGATGTGCTTGATGCCGGCTGACTCTGCATTGACCTGTCCGAAAAGATCAATATCAACGGCATTGTTGATGGACATGAAGTTGTCCAGTGCAGAGATGGAACGGATATCGTTGGTGTATTCTACAGGAGCTGCCATACAAGCCGGATTATTATTCAGATAATCATAAAGCTTTTTGGTTCCGGCTGCAAATCCGTAAACCTGACGTCCTTTGTCAATGTTCTTTCTCATACCGGTGATCTTACCGGCTTTGGCGATATCTACAAAGGCATCTACATACATCTCGGTATGGACACCCAGATCCTTCAGATCAGACTCTGCGATCAGGGAACCAACGGCATTTGGCATACCGCCGATACCAAGCTGCAGACAGGCACCGTCCGGAATCTCATTCACAATATATTTGGCTACGGCATGGTCGATATCTGTTGCTGCACCGCCACCGCCAAGCTCGTAAAGATCTGTGTTGGAGCCTTCTACGATCAGGTCTACATCATTGATGCTGACACAGTTGTCAAATCCACCTAGGCAGATTGGCATATTCTGGTTGACCTCAACAATTACCTTTTTGGCGGAACGGATACAAGCCATTGCATGGGAAGGACTTGGTCCGAGATTGAAGTATCCGTGTTCATCCATTGGTGCTACCTGAAGCATCGCTACATCCGGCGGAGTCTGGGAATCGCGGTAATATCTCGGAAGCTCAGAGTAACGGATCGGAGCGTAGAAACTAAAGCCTTTTGCGATTGCTTTACGCTCGATGCCACCCATATGCCAGGAATTCCAGGCAAAGTGAGCTGCGGGATCATCGATCTTGAAAATTTCCGGTTCTTTCATTAAAATTCCGCCGCGGATATTGACATCCGTAAGCTCCGGCATGCGTTTTGCAAGTGCTTTATCGAGATCGATAACGGTGGTAGCCGCCCAGCCGTAATCAACCCAGTCACCAGATTTGATCTCGCGTACTGCATCATCGGCACTGACAAGTTTCTTAGAGTACATTTCTCTGTAATCCATGATTTCCTCCATTCCGTGATGAAATTAAGATCATCACATATGATTATTTAGATGTACTGCATAAAAGCAGTTGTACAAAATAGCTTGTTTCTGAGAAAACTTTTCATTTGCTTTGTACATTCTACACATATAAATATAGAATAACACTTTTATATATCGTGCGTCAAATGTAAAATACTTTCAGAAGGGAAGATGGGGAACGGTGTCGCCTGTTTGTGCGGTTTGCACGGGAATGTCGGAAAAAGGCTTGCCATTTTTGGAAGTTTGATATATCATTGAGGGTAGTTAGGTCACTAATGTGATTAATAACGATAAAAATAGTACATACATTTTTCGTCATTTTTCACAATCTGCTCAGCAGAGAAGTGGTCATAAAAAAAGAAGGAGGATTTTTTATTATGGCAAAGAAAATTGTTTTGGCAGGCGCTTGTCGTACCGCTATCGGAAAGATGGGTGGAGGTCTCAGTAAGACTCCGGCTCCTGTATTAGGATCTGTAGTAATTAAGGAGGCTCTCAACAGAGCTGGTGTTCCGGCTGATCAGGTTGATCATGTATACATGGGCTGTGTTATCCAGGCAGGTCTTGGTCAGAACGTAGCACGTCAGGCATCTATCAAGGCAGGACTTCCTGTTGAGACACCTGCTGTTACAGTTAACGTAGTGTGTGGTTCCGGTCTGAACTGTGTCAATATGGCAGCCCAGATGATCGAGGCAGGAGATGCTGACATCGTTGTTGCTGGTGGTATGGAGAATATGTCTATGGCTCCTTACGCTATGATGCAGGGTCGTTACGGATACCGTATGAACAATGGCAAGCTCGTTGATACCATGGTAAACGATGCTCTCTGGGATGCATTCAACCAGTATCATATGATGATCACAGCAGAGAATGTTGCTGATGAGTGGGGTCTTACCCGTGAAGAGCTTGATGAGTTTGCAGCAAACAGCCAGCAGAAGTGCGAGGCAGCGATTGCAGCAGGCAAGTTTGATGATGAGATCGTACCTGTTCAGACAGGTGTTGACCGCAAGACAAAAGAGCCGATCATCTTCTCTAAGGATGAGGGTCCACGTCCTGGTACAACAGCAGAAGGTCTTTCTAAGCTGAAATGCTGCTCCGGTAAAGAGGGCGGTGTTGTTACAGCCGGTAATGCATCCGGTATCAACGATGGTGCAGCAGCAGTTGTTGTTATGACAGAAGAGAAGGCAAAAGAGCTTGGTGTTAAGCCAATGGCTACATTCATAGCAGGAGCACTTGGTGGTGTTCGTCCTGACATCATGGGTGTTGGTCCTGTTGCTTCTACAAAGAAAGTTCTTGCTAAGACAGGTTTTACAATTGATGACATTGATCTTATCGAGGCAAACGAGGCATTTGCAGCACAGTCTGTAGCAGTTGCAAGAGACTTAAACTTCGATATGTCTAAGGTAAACAAAAACGGTGGTGCTATCGCACTTGGACATCCTGTTGGAGCTTCCGGATGCCGTATCCTTGTTACACTTCTTCATGAGATGCAGAAAGAGGGAGCAAACAGAGGTCTTGCTACTCTTTGTATCGGTGGTGGAATGGGCTGCTCTACAATCGTTGAAGCTTACAAATAATTAAAAAGGAGATACACTACTATGGATTTCATTTTATATGAAGCAGATGGTGCTGTTGCAACCATCACGATCAATCGTCCAAAGGCACTCAATGCTCTGAACAGCCAGGTTCTTGATGAACTGGATCAGACACTGGATGCGATCGATCTGGATACGGTAAGATGCGTAATCCTGACAGGTGCAGGAGACAAGTCTTTTGTTGCAGGTGCTGATATCGGAGAGATGAGCACACTGACAAAGGCAGAGGGAGAGGCTTTCGGTAAGAAAGGAAACGATGTATTTCGCAAGCTTGAGACTCTTCCAATCCCTGTGATCGCTGCAGTAAATGGCTTCGCTCTTGGTGGCGGCTGCGAGATCTCTATGAGCTGCGATATCCGTATCTGCTCTGAGAATGCAATGTTTGGTCAGCCTGAGGCTGGTCTTGGTATCACACCTGGTTTCGGTGGTACACAGAGGCTGGCAAGAACTGTTGGTGTAGGTATGGCTAAGCAGTTGATCTATACTGCACGCAATATCAAGGCTGACGAGGCATACAGAATCGGTCTTGTAAATGCAGTTTATCCACAGGAGGAGTTGATGGAGCAGGCAAAGAAGATGGCATCTACCATCGCAAAGAACGCTCCGATCGCTGTCCGCAACTGCAAGAAGGCGATCAACGATGGTCTTCAGGTAGATATCGATCAGGCTATCGTGATCGAGGAGAAGCTTTTTGGTGACTGTTTCGAGACAGAGGACCAGAAGGCAGGAATGGGCAACTTCCTGGCTCCAAAGGAGCAGAAGGTAAAGGTTGTACCTTTCAAGAACTGCTAGTTTGATCCGTAAGGATTATCATACAAGGGAGAGGCAGGCGTTTACCGGCTGCTTCTCCAAATAAAAAAATGGAGGTTATAGACAATGAAAGTAGGCGTTATTGGTGCTGGTACTATGGGACAGGGCATTGCTAAGGCATTTGCCCAGAACGAAGGTTATGAAGTAGCACTCTGTGATATCAAGCAGGAGTGGGCTGAAGGCGGTAAGGATAAGATCGCTAAGGGTTATGACAGACTTGTTCAGAAGGGCAAGCTGACACAGGATGCAGTAGATGCAATCCTTGGAAGAATCACACCGGGCTTAAAGGAAGACCTTTGCAAGGATTGTGATCTGATCGTAGAGGCAGCATTTGAGGATATCAATGTAAAGAAGACAACATTCGCAGAGCTTGACAAGATTGCTAAGCCAGAGTGTATCTTCGCATCAAATACATCAAGCCTTTCCATTACAGAGATCGGAAATGGTCTGACCCGTCCAATGGTTGGTATGCATTTCTTCAATCCTGCTGACCGTATGAAGCTTATCGAGGTTATCGCTGGTGTAAATACACCTGTTGAGACTGTTGATGCTATCAAGAAGATTTCTGAGGAGATTGGAAAGACTCCTGTACAGGTACATGAGGCTGCTGGTTTCGTAGTAAACCGTATCCTGATCCCTATGATCAACGAAGCTGCATTCATCAAGATGGAAGGCGTTTCTGATATCGCCGGTATCGATGCAGCTATGAAGCTTGGTGCAAATCATCCAATGGGACCTCTTGAGTTAGGTGATTTCATTGGTCTTGATATCTGCCTTGCTATCATGGATGTACTTTACAATGAGACAGGTGACAGCAAGTATCGTGCATGCCCACTTCTTCGTAAGATGGTTCGTGGTGGAAACCTCGGTGCAAAGAGCGGAAAAGGTTTCTATGTTTACAATGCTGACCGTACAAAGACTCCGGTTGATGCTCAGTAATTAAATAAGAATTAAATTAGGAAAGGTGGTAAAGCAAATCATGGATTTTACATTAAGTAAACAGCATGAGATGGCGAGACAGCTTTTTAAGGATTTCGCTGAAAATGAAGTAAAGCCTCTGGCACAGGAAACTGATGAGACTGAGGTATTCCCACAGGTTACAGTAGATAAGATGGGAAAGAACGGATTCCTTGGAATCCCGGTACCAAAGGAGTTTGGTGGACAGGGTGCAGACATCCTGACATATATTATGTGTGTAGAGGAGCTGTCTAAGGTTTGTGGTACGACAGGTGTTATCGTATCTGCACATACATCTCTTTGTGTAGACCCAATTCTCACATACGGAACACAGGAGCAGAAAGAGAAATTCCTTCCTCCTCTCTGTAATGGTGAGAAGCTTGGTGCATTTGGTCTTACTGAGCCGGGTGCAGGTACAGATGCACAGGGTGCACAGACAAAGGCTGTTCTCGATGGAGACGAGTGGGTATTGAATGGCTCCAAGTGCTTCATCACAAACGGTAAGGTTGCTGATGTTTATATCATCATCGCTGTTACTGATATCACAGAGGACAAGCGCGGCAGAAAGAAAAAGAACTTCTCTGCATTTATCGTAGAGAAAGGAACTCCGGGATTCTCCTTCGGTACAAAGGAGAAGAAGATGGGTATCCGAGGATCTTCTACATACGAGCTGATCTTCGAGGATTGCCGTATTCCAAAGGAGAACCTGTTAGGTACCCGCGGTAAGGGATTCCCAATCGCTATGCATACTCTGGATGGTGGACGTATCGGTATCGCTTCCCAGGCTCTTGGTCTTGCTGAGGGTGCTTTAGAGAAGACGATTGAGTATACCAAGGAGAGAAAGCAGTTCGGACGTGCTATTTCTGCTCAGCAGAATACACAGTTCCAGCTTGCAAATATGGCTACAAAGATTGAGGCTGCTAAAGCTCTTGTATACAAGGCAGCTCTTAAGAAACAGGAATTTGCAAATGGTGCAAAGGTTTCTTACTCTGTTGAGGCAGCTATGGCTAAGCTTTATGCTGCTGAGGTTGCAATGGAGGTTACTACCAAGTGTGTTCAGTTGTTTGGTGGTTATGGATATATCAGAGAGTACGATGTAGAGCGTATGATGCGTGATGCAAAGATCACAGAGATCTACGAGGGAACTTCAGAGGTTCAGCGTATGGTTATCTCTGGTGCTCTTCTCCGTTAATAGAAACAATGGATTCACTGAATAAAAATAAAAGACAAGGAGTGACAAAGCTGTGAAAATAGTAGTTTGTATTAAGCAGGTTCCAGATACAAAGGGCGGAGTTAAGTTTAATCCGGACGGTACTCTGGACAGAGGTGCTATGCTTGCCATCATGAACCCGGACGACAAAGCTGGTTTGGAAGCAGCACTCAGAATTAAAGACGATATGGGCAAAGACAATGTGGAAGTAACCGTTCTTACAATGGGTCTTCCAAAGGCTGAGGAAGTTCTTCGTGAAGCACTTGCTATGGGTGCTGACAAGGGTATCCTTGTAACAGACCGTGTACTCGGTGGTGCTGATACATGGGCAACTTCTACAACAATTGCCGGCGCTTTGAGAAATATTGATTATGATTTGATCATCACAGGCCGTCAGGCTATCGATGGTGATACCGCACAGGTTGGACCACAGATTTCTGAGCATCTGGATCTTCCTGTTATCTCTTATGCAAAGAACATTAAGGTTGAGGGTGACAGCGTGATCGTTGAGCGTCAGTTCGATGACAGATATCATGTACTGAAAGCAAAAATGCCATGTCTGATCACTGCTCTTTCTGAGCTGAATGAGCCTCGTTATATGACACCGGGCGGAATCTTTGACGCATATGAGAAAGAGATTACAGTTTGGGGCAGAGCTGACCTTAAGGATGTAGATGATTCTAACCTTGGTCTGAAGGGCTCTCCTACAAAGATCGCAAAAGCATCTGATAAGGTAAAGAAGGGTGCTGGCGAGGTTGTTACTCCGGATTCTCCGGATGATGCAGTATCATACATCATGGGCAAGTTAAAAGAGAAGCATGTAATCTAATCAAAATAAGGAAAAGTGGTGACAATAATGAATTTAGAAGAATATAAGGGTGTCTATGTCTTTGCACAGCAGGTAGACAATGAGCTGAGCAGCATCGCATTTGAGCTGCTTGGAAAAGCAAAGGAGCTCGCAGCTCCTCTGAATACAGAAGTTACAGCTGTTCTGATCGGTTCTGGCGTAAAAGGACTTGTGGATCAGCTGGCAGAGTATGGTGCAGACAAGGTTATCGTCGTTGATGACCCTGAGCTCAAGGAATACAGAACAGAACCATATGCACATGCATTATCATCAGTAATCAACGAGTACAAGCCGGAGATCGTTCTGGTTGGTGCTACAGCAATCGGTCGTGACCTTGGTCCTCGCGTTTCAGCAAGAGTAGCTACAGGTCTGACAGCAGACTGTACTGTACTTGAGATCGGTGATTTCCCTCTGAATGCAATCCCTGGACAGGAGCAGAAGCACAATCAGCTTCTTATGACTCGTCCTGCATTTGGTGGTAACACCATCGCAACCATCGCATGTCCTGACAACCGTCCTCAGATGGCAACAGTTCGTCCTGGTGTAATGCAGAAGATCGATCCGATTGCCGGTGCTAAGGCTGAGGTGATTGAGTACAATCCTGGATTTACTCCGGACAACAAGTATGTTGAGATCCTTGACATTGTTAAGGAGCTTTCTGATACAGTTGATATCATGGATGCAAAGATCCTCGTATCCGGTGGCCGTGGTGTCGGAAGCGCAGAGAACTTCAAGATGCTTCAGGATCTGGCTGACGTGATCGGTGGTACTGTAAGCTGCTCCCGTGCCGTAGTAGATAACGGATGGCTTCCAAAAGAGCTTCAGGTAGGTCAGACAGGTAAGACGGTTCGTCCTAATGTATACTTTGCAATCGGTATTTCCGGTGCGATCCAGCATACAGCAGGTATGGAAGAGTCTGACATTATCATCGCGATCAACAAGGACGATTCTGCTCCAATCTTTGATGTAGCAGATTACGGTATTGTTGGCGATCTGAACAAGATTGTTCCAAAGCTGACAGAAGAGCTGAAGAAGGTTGTTAAATAATTTGTTTCATAAGAAATCCTTCTTTCATATGGAAACGTAAAATGAGTACCCTGTGGAGTTTATTCTCTGCAGGGTACTTTTCTGCTGTACAAGGAAATACCGGTAACGTAGTGTGAATAAGGGCAAAATACTGTTTTTGTTCATATTGCTGTTTCAGTAAAATTAAGGGAATGTTAAGTTCTTTCTACTTGTACTTTAAGGCATATTTGGGTATAGTATAGTAGTATTTATGTAGAGCATAGAAAGGATTGTGTATATGTAACGTTTAGTGATACACAAGGCTTTCGATGCAAGCATGCAAATAATGCAGGTGTCCCGGAAAGGACACAGGACGGAGGAAAATGTGTTAGAAATATTAAAATCATTATTATTTGGTATTGTAGAGGGAATTACCGAGTGGCTGCCGGTCAGCAGTACAGGTCATATGATCCTGTTGGATGAGTTTGTACAGCTTTCTATGTCAGAAGCATTCAAAGAAATGTATCTTGTGGTGATCCAGTTAGGAGCGATCCTGGCGGTTGTATTGTTGTTCTGGAAACAGATCTGGCCATTTCAGAGAAAGTCAGATGGCACGAATAAGGTTCTTCCGGGATGGATCAAAGAAGATATCTTTGTGATGTGGCTTAAGATCGTGGTTGCATGTATTCCGGCGGTGATCATTGAGCTTGCAGCAGGTGATTATCTGGAGGCGCTGTTTTACAATTACAGAACCGTTTCCATTATGCTGATCGTCATAGGTGTTTTATTTATTTTGGTAGAGGACTGGAACAAAAAGAGAACGGCAAAGATTACATCTATTAAAGATATTACATATCAGACAGCATTTCTCATCGGTGTATTTCAGCTGGTGGCAGCGGTATTTCCGGGAACATCCCGTTCCGGTGCAACAATCATTGGTGGTCTGATCCTGGGACTTTCCAGACAGATTGCGGCAGAATTCACCTTTTATCTGGCGATTCCGGTGATGTTTGGAGCCAGTCTGATCAAGCTGTTAAAGTTTGGTGTTCATTACACTGCGTTAGAAGCAGGTGTTCTGGCCGTGGGAATGATTTCCGCTTTTCTGGTATCTGTGCTTGTGATAAGATTTCTGATGGGATATATTAAGAAACATGATTTCAAGATTTTTGGATGGTATCGTATTGTACTTGGTATCGTAGTTCTTGCAAGCTTTGCATTATTCCTGTAGATAGCAGGCCTGCTGGGAAGTTTGGAAAAAGAATATGAAATCTTTGTGTTTTTTTGATGGATGATTTGACAGATGGAGGTTCGTGCATTAAGATAATGATGAGTAGCTGTATATAGTGAAGATCATTCTGGATAGTATATACAGCATAGATAGGAGGAATGTACATGGATTTTCGCAGAATCGATAAAAATACCGTACAGTGCATTTTGTCCGAGGAAGAAATGAATGCATACGGTTTTCGAATAGAGGATTTTTTTTCTGATCAGGATAAGGCACGGGAGTTCTTAGAGCATCTGGTGGAGCTTGCTGAAGAAGAAATTGGTTATGAGGCACACAGCGGCATGGTTTCCATGCAGATCATGAAAATGCCGGATAATGGCATTTTGATCACGTTGTCGGAGAGAGATAACAGCACGGATGGTTTTCAGAATATGCTGCAGCATATTCACCAGCAGCTGGCGTCCCTGATCGATCCGGAGCTGGAGGAGAAGCTTGCGGAGGAACTTCCGGATAGTGAAATGGCTGCAGATATGGAGGAGGTTCAGAATGCAGAGGAATTACAGGAGTTATTCCGGGAAGCAGAGAAGAGAAAACAGAATAAAGAAATAAAGCAGCTTAGTGAGCCGAGGATTTTTATGTTCGAGTCTCTTCGGGAGTTAGAGAGGTTTGCTGCAGCATTTGCCATGGAGAAGCCTGTAAATAGTGCGGTATACTATGAACCGGATAAGGATAATTATTATCTTCTGCTGAAAAAAGGAAAGCTGACTTTGGAGGAATATGGTCTGCTGTGTAACCGTTTAAGAGAATATGCCGATTTTTGCATGGTTCAGTCCTATGCGGAGCAGTTTTGTAAGGAACATTTTGAGAAATTTATTCCAAAGCATGCACTCCGTATTTTGAAAAATATTGAGACAGGGAAATAAAAAAATGAAATATGATTTTGATCTGGATGAACGTCGTTTTTCAAAACAATTTGTATTAAAGGTACTGATTACCATGGTGGAAGCAGTAATCGTTATTTTTCTGGCCTTTGCGATTACAAGATATGGTCTTGAAAAGATGACGGTTTCCGGAGAGTATATGAGTCCGACCTTAAAGTCAGGAGATTGTGTTCTGATCAATAAATTGTCATACCGTTTTCATAAAATACATCGCAATGATGTGGTTGTGGTTCGCCAGACCGGTTCCGAGCATAGCTATTTCACACTTCAGCGTGTGATCGGTCTTCCGGGAGAACGGGTTCAGATTCAGGAAGGACAAGTATATATTGACGGCAAAAAACTAAAGGAAAAGCTGGATTTTCCGTTGATGGATAACGGTGGTCTGGCAGAGGATGCATTTACTTTGGATAAAGGACAGTACTTTGTGCTGGGAGATAACCGAAACGAATGCGAGGACAGCCGGAATGCAACCGTAGGCAATATTTCGCGTCAGTCCATTATTGGAAAAGCATGGATTCGCATGAATTCCTTTACCTTTGTGGGAATGATCAATAATTTCCAAAAAACAGACACCAGTAGTGGATTATAGAAGAAACACTTTTGTGCAGAAAGCCAGAGCAGAGTGAAGAGTTATAGAAAGGCATGGTTATAAATATGGAATTTCAGTGGTATCCCGGTCATATGTCGAAGGCAAAACGTGCGATGCAGGAGGATCTGAAACTGATCAATGTGATCATTGAACTTGTAGATGCCAGAGTTCCTCTCAGCAGCAAAAATCCGGATATTGATCCCATGGCAAATGGAAAGTCACGTATTATCTTATTAAATAAGTGTGATCTGGCAGATCCGGCTGTAACTGCCCGATGGATAAAATATTATGAGGAAAAGGGATTTTTTGTATCTCCGGTGAATTCCAAAAATGGCAAGGGGGTCAGGCAGGTCAATGACGTAATCCAGAGTGCCTGTAAAGAAAAGATTGAAAGAGACAGGCGCAGAGGAATATTGAACCGTCCGATCCGCGCCATGATCGTTGGAATTCCCAATGTTGGAAAATCCACATTTATTAACAGCTTTGCCCGGAAAGCATGTACCAAAACCGGTAATAAGCCCGGAGTCACCAAGGGAAAGCAGTGGATACGGTTAAATAAAAATGTGGAGCTACTAGATACGCCGGGAATCCTCTGGCCGAAATTTGAGGATCAGACAGTGGGGCTTCGTCTGGCATTTATCGGTTCCATTAAGGATGAATTGTCCAATCAATATGAATTATGCCTGCTTTTGCTGCAATACTTTAAAGAGTATTATCCTGAGGCAGTTCCAAGGGCATATCAGATCGACCCGGCGGATACTGAAGTAGAGCTTTTGAAAAATGTTGCCAAAAGAAGAGGTTGTTTAAAATCCGGTGGAGAGTATGATCTGGACAAAGCGGCGAATTATGTGATAGACGATTTTCGCAATGGACGTCTTGGCTGTATCAGTCTGGAGCAGCCTGAAAATAGATTGCTTTTGTAGGGGGAACAAAGTATGTATGACGAAAAAATGATTGAAGACAGTCTTGCATTTGCGGAGGAGATCAGAGCAAGACTGGAAGGGAAGAAAGCAGCAGGAGGCAATGCCGCACAGCAGACGTCTTCTGCAAATTCTTCTACAGTACCAGTGGTCGGTCAATCCTCTCGTCAAAATACAGTTCCGACTGCTGCAACGACCGGAACTGTGTCAGCGTCCAAAGTGGCAGGTGCATCTTCTCCACAGCAGGTACAACAGCCACAGTCAACAACGCGTCCGGTGCAGCCGCAGGTTCCACAACAGCCACATGCAACAACGCGTCCGGTGCAGCCACAGTCAGTGCGACAGCCACAGTCA